>Ga0209386_1000077_pt1 | contig 49960 bp, 57 predicted proteins | sample NGEPertwo_FD_184510 | JGI IMG/M metagenome (GOLD analysis project Ga0209386, IMG submission 184510) | Arctic peat soil microbial communities from the Barrow Environmental Observatory site, Barrow, Alaska, USA - NGEE Permafrost154B-two... | ecosystem: Environmental > Terrestrial > Soil > Wetlands...
CCGCACCCTTTCGAACTGAAGCAGCTTACGGCTGTTTGAAGCCTGTTCCTACAAACCGACTACGAAGGACCTACCTTCATCTCGGATACAGCATCGTGCTCAATGAGCACGTTCTTGGCACAAGCCATCCTTGGCTCCGGTGACACTCGGCCATCCCTGGCCAACGGAAGGCCGATTTGCCGGGAGCCCTGCCCGCTTGCATAAAGGCTTAAAGCCCTAGTTTGGCACAACGACCGCATGGCCGAGGGCGTGCCTCACGAACCTCTTACTCATATCTCAGCGCCGTTATTGGCTCCATCTTAGCCGCCTTCAAGGCTGGATAATACCCAAACCCAAAGAACAGCCCCACTCCCAGCGAGAAGGTGACGGCAAATAGAATCGCCCAGCCCGACAAGATGGGAGGCCAGTGCAGAAGATACGCCACCAACTGCGAGCTCCCTATTCCCAAGACAATGCCCACAACTCCCCCGATAAGGGATAAGGCCACCGCTTCTAAAAGGAATTGTAATAAAATATCGCCTTCTTTGGCACCTACGGCTTTGCGCAGCCCGATTTCTCGCGTGCGCTCCGTCACAGAAACTAACATAATGTTCATGATTCCGATCCCCCCTACCAAAAGAGAAATACCCGCCACTAAGCCGATAAAGCTCGTTAGAATACGTGTTATCTGATTGGCCGATTGCACCAATTGCTGCACATTATACACCTCATACTGATTGGTTGTCCCGTGACGCACGTTCAGTATGCGCTTGGCGCTAGCAATCACACCTTCCAAATCCGTTTCTTGATAGGTCGAACCTTCCAATTGGTCGACGTGCCTTGACTGGAAAATATCAGACCAACTCCCCCACGGGATATAGGCATAGGCATTCTTTGGCCCCATATCAAATTGGGCAAAGGCCGACTTATCCTTAGCCAGAACTCCGATGACGCGGCAAGGCACATTTTGGATAATCACCTGCTGTCCTAGAGGATTTCCAGCACCGAATAGAGTTTCGGTCAAGGCCTGATCAATCACAACCACACGTCGATCAGCCGAAAACTCCTCTTCCGAGAAAAATCGTCCTTTAGCAATTTCCCGGCGTCGTAGCTCTGCGAATTCAGGGGTCGTGCCCACGATCATGGCTGAAGACCGCTTCTGATTCACCTCTAACTCGGTATACTCTACACTCGCCGGAATCAACGTTTTGACTTGCGGTAGGGCACGCTTCAAACTTTCCGTATCTTGAATCGTCAAGCTCGTCTCAGCTGACTGAACCATTTGCCCCCCCGATTTCGGATACAATACGAACAGGTTGATCCCGTTTTTCTCCATTTCCTGCATGATAGCAGCCTTGCCGCCGAGGCCGATGGTGACAACGGCGATTACAGCAGCAATCCCACTGATAATCCCTAGCATCGTCAGTCCTGTCCGTAGTTTATTAGTTCGCAAGCTAAAGAGAGCTGCCCGCAAACTTTCTAAAAAACTCATGTGCCTCCACTTCCGGTATCCGGTGTTACCGCCAAACCTTGCGAAAGTTTATTGGAGGGGTTATTCACTATCTGGTCACCAGCTTTTAAACCAGACGATATTTCCTGATGCGTGTCATTGCCTATCCCAATCCTTACTTCAGTCTTGAGCAGTCTACCTTCCTCAATCAGATAGACAAAGTTTTTCTTCCCTTCTTGAAAGAGTGCTTCTTGAGGGACAGCCAAGACCCCCTCCTTGGTCGCCACGATCATATGGATATTCACCGTAAAGCCCGGTTTTAGTCCAGCAGGCACTTTATCCAAGTGAATCTTCACTAAGACCGTTGGTGAAGAATTCCCTTGAAGGCTCGCTATCACGACGGCCTGCGGTGATATTTCAGTGATCGTTCCTTGAGCAGGTGTGTCACCCAGCAACTTACTTGTGATCGTAACTTTCCCGCCCAGCTTAACCCTACCAGCATCCACTTCATTCAGTCTCGACTCGACATTCATTTGGGTTAGATCTGCCACTATTACAAGCGGTTCTTGCACCGGCGAGAGGTTCCCCACCTCTGCCTTGACCGCTAGCACGGTTCCAACAAGAGTTGCTCTATAAGTCATTTGACGCTGTTGTACCTGGGCAATTTTCAACGTTTCTTGGGTCTGCTTTAAGGCCGCCTTGCTTTGGGCTAAAGCCCCCTCAGCCTGCCTTGGGACTTCATCAACATTCGTTTGTGCCGCTTCGACATTTGCCTTCGCTTGGGCCACTTGAGCATCTGTCAAGGTAGTATCCAGGGTTACGAGTATTTGCCCGGCTTTTACAGAATCTCCTACCTTCACTGCCACTTTTGATACAAGACCAGGATTCACAACTCGCACCTCTTGTCGGGACACTGGTACCAGGCTCCCTGTCGCATAGACTTCTTCTTGCATTGAGATTGCAGCAACCGCAATAGCTTTGACCTTCACTGGACCTCCATCCCTTCCCCAAAGCCACCATGTGCCGTAGGCTAATGCCAAAACAAATACTATCCCTATTCCCCACCAAAGAGACTTCTTCACAAATGCTACCCCCAAACCTTATATTGTCACCCAGTAATTTCTTCGCCATAGTGACCCAGCGACGCTATTTTTTAGTGTGCCCGTATAAAACTTTCTAATGATATTTTTATCATAATCTTAAAAGAATAAAATCCCCAATAGATCCATGCTAAGCATGTGTCTATTGGGGATTTTATTTGGACGTAAAAGTGGTGTTCCTCTTGAGGTAGTTCACTTGATCCGTCTTAAGCTGGAGGTTTCTAATTGCAGCACTTCGACCTTAGCCTCAATGCGTTCCAGTGCTTGATCAGTCTTTTGGTTATGCTCTATTTGTATTTCACGGAAATCGAAGATAGCACCAATTTTTTTGGATACATCATGTTCGACAACTACTATTAGTTTAGCGACGTTTTGCGCTATTGTTTCTTGATCTGTTCCGAGTTTTTGGACATCTGTTCTAAGTTCTTGGAACTCTGTTCTAAGTTCTTGGAACTCTGTTCTAAGCTCTTTAAGTTCTTTAAGTTCTCCTTGCATCTCGGTCTGCGTTTGATAAATTTTCGCGAGAAGCTCCATAACTTTTTGATCCAATTGAACACCCCCTTGCGTTATTTAATTATAACATATTCTGTAAACTATTAACCCAAATTTTTTATGTTTTATTAAAATATATCTGTCGTTGTTCAACAGATAAATTTGGTAGAACAAATAAAATCCCCAATAGAACCATGCCTTAACATGGCTCTATCGGGGACAATGCAGTACTCTTTATCTTATCTTGGTAAAACTAGAACGGGCTTGTCCTTTGACTGTCTAAATAATAAGAAATTTCTACCAATAACTTGTACAAGGTCAGCTTGAACGTGTTCCGCCAATTCAGCCGCCACACTCTTCGGTTCTTCTGAACAATTTTGTAAAACCCGACACTTGATGAGTTCCCGTACTTCCAGAACCTCATCCGTTTGGGTGATGACTGCTTCTGTAATTCCGCCCTTACCCACTTGCAGAATCGGATCCATTTCATTTCCCATGGATCTTAGAAAACCTTTTTGCTTACCTGTTAGCACTAATTATCACTCCTACACCATTACTCTTACACCCAATCAAATCTCGTATCAGCGATCTCGACTTTATCTCCTTCTTTGATACCTTGCTTACGAAGAGCTTCGTCGATCCCCATGGCTTTCAAGATATTCTGGAAACGCCAGACACTTGCTTCCCGCTCAAAGAAGGTCATCTTCACATGTCTCTCAACTTCTTTACCGGTGACAATAAATAGATCCTCATCTTTCAGGATTTCAAACCGTTTCTCAGACTCTACTACTTTCGTCACCAAGTGATCAACAGGGAGATTAAGCAACTCCGGAACTGGGGTTTCTGGTAAGAGCTGGGCAATTCGATAAATTAAGGCCTTTAAACCTTCCCCATTCGCTGCAGACACTGGGAAGATCTCGCAACTATCTCCTACCGCCTCTTTAAGGCGCTCTAATTGATCCTCTGCACCCGGAATATCCATTTTGTTGGCCACAATAACCACTGGTCTCAACGCAAGGTCCGCACTATAGAGCCGTAGTTCTTCCTGAATTAATCTCAAATCCTCAAGAGGATCCCGTTCTTCTGACCCTGAGATATCCAAAACGTGTAAAATCAAGCGTGTTCTCTCAGTATGGCGTAAGAATTCATGCCCTAAACCTGCTCCTGTATGAGCACCCTCTATGAGCCCTGGAATATCGGCCATGACAAAACTCTGTCCATCCTCGAGCTCGACCACTCCCAAATTCGGAATCAAGGTGGTGAAATGATAATCGGCGATCTTAGGCTTGGAGCCTGACACTTGCGAAATAATCGTTGATTTTCCCACATTTGGGAAGCCAACCAGTCCAACGTCTGCCAGCAGTTTTAACTCGAGACGGAGCCAAGTCTCCACACCAGGTTCTCCGTTTTCAGCCAAGGTTGGAGCTTTATTGGTATTGCTCATAAAGCGAGCATTACCTCTGCCACCCCGTCCACCGCCGGCCACCACGACACGCTGTCCATGCTCAGTTATATCCGCAATACTTTCACCGGTACCGTCATCGAGAACGACTGTACCAACCGGAATGCGCAAAATAATGTCTTCCCCACTTCGACCACTGCAATTTTTAGCTGCGCCATGATCCCCCCGGGCTCCCTTATAATGCCGTTGATAGCGAAAATCGACGAGGGTCCTTAAGCCCTCATCTCCCATGAAAATGATATTTCCTCCGCGTCCGCCATCTCCACCGCTTGGCCCGCCTTCAGGAACGTACTTCTCTCGTCTAAAGGCAACAGCTCCTGCCCCGCCGTCGCCACCTTTAACATAGATCTTGGCCTGATCATAAAACTTAAACATAGTTTATCTCCTTAACTGTAAGATCTCTTAGACCGGACTGTTATTTGGGTTTATCGTTAAGGTCACCAATTTATCAAAGAGAACATTTTCCTCGTCCGCTAAGATTACTTGGCATGCCAATCCACCCGGTTCATCGAACAAATACACTTCCGCCGTTACGTTTGATAACAGCCGTGACTGGGAAGATAGTTTCAAACACTCTCTAGTGTGCCCGTATAACCCCTCCACATATTCTTCTCGCCAGTGATCTCGCCAATAGTTTTCCTTTTTCATACCCTCAGGGAAGTCCAGCGTCGTAGCAATTCCTTGCTGCTGTAGCCCAATAATCAAACCCAAAAGAATAGCCGCTAAAGCAGGTTCATGAATTAGCGCTATCTTTTGCTCTTGCTCCTGAGCTGCGACCGTTCCCCGCATGTAGGTCAGTGCCTTCTCAGGGTGACCCAGTTGTAAATTACCCATGATCACTTGCCAATGATTCATAAAATCATGCCTTTGGAGACTATACCACTGTAAAAGTTCGGACAGAAGAACGTTTTCAACTTCTGACATCGTCATCATTCTCCTCTCAGATACGCAACTTATTATTCACTCTTCAACAGAAAGAGTTATTATATGTGGATAATAAAAACCCCTGGGAAAACCCAGGGGTGAAGAAATACAGCTTATTGGGCTACTGCAATCGGTGTTCCTACGCGTTCAGCGTAAATGCTAACTTGTTTGCGTTTACGATCTTTATGCTCGAACTTAACATAACCATTAATCAAAGCATATAAGGTGTCATCTTTACCCAACCCACAGTTTTTAGCAGGATGAAATAGAGTTCCGCGTTGACGTACGATAATCGTACCCGCATTGACGTATTGACCATCGCCACGTTTTACACCCAAACGTTGAGAGTTACTGTCACGACCATTTCGTGAGCTACCAACACCCTTTTTATGAGCGAAAAGTTGAAGATTCATTTTTAACATGGAGTCCACCTCCTTCGATCTATAACTATATAGTCTTGACTGTAAGTCGAATGTATCTGTTCAATGCCTAACACCATAGTTTGCAAAATCCACTGAGCCTTTTCCATTTCTTGCTCTGGTATTCCAATAAGCTGACAGGTGAGATATCCATCTGCCTCCTGCACTTTAGGAGCTACCGACAAGAAATGTTCTAGGCCATTGCAGGCCGCAATGCTCAGTGCAGAAACTCCCGCACAGACTATGTCTTGGCCAGAATCTGCATACCCAGCATGTCCAGACAGCTCAAAAGCGCGTATTAGCCCTTGATCATCTGCCCATATCATGAAACGAATGCCCTCTTGATTCTTACCCTTGGAGCGCTTCGACAAGAACTTTTGTGTACGGTTGTCGATGTCCTTGTTTACGTCGATAGTTCTTTTTAGCTTTGAATTTGAAGACAATTATCTTCGCCCCTTTGCCGTGCTCTACGATTTTCAGCACTGCTGTAGCACCCTCTACAACTGGGGTTCCTATACTAACCACACCGTCTTTTTCCACAAGGAGAACCTTATCAATCGTCACGGAATCTCCTACGTTAGCATCCAATTTCTCAACATAAAATACGTCGCCTTCTTGAACGCGGAACTGTTTACCACCGGTTTCAATCACTGCGTACATTTTATTACACCTCCCATGCCCTAGACTCGCCATTGCAGGTCAGTTTTTTAAATAAAAAACTAGTTAAACCTGATTCGCGCGGTTGCGGTGAGAAGTCACCACATTTAAACATTTTAGCATTTGATGGCCTAATTTGTCAAGCAAGTTTGCTAAACCGTAGCATATTATAGAAATTCAGAAGTCTTACCTCCGCTTGCTTATAGTAAAGGTATAATTTGTTCTCTAACTTTATCACCAAACGCCCGTATGCTTAAATGGAATGGGTGGGAGCGTTTTCACCTTATTGTGAAATATGTTCTGAATAACTGACATGAAAGTACGCTTTCGAATTTTTTGCACGGGAAAATAGATATACAAAATATAATACGGTAATTAAAAAATTCACCGCAATGATTTCTTTGTGCGTGTTGCCCACCATAGAAATATTCGCGAGGAAATTATAAAGAATATGAGTGATAATACAGATCGTCAGATTTCCACTTGCTAGAATTACTGACATAAACATAAAGCCTACGACAAATGCATTAATTATTTGAAAGACTGTATCTAGGCCAGATTGTCCGACAGCCACCATACTGACAATATGTCCGACTGCAAAGGTAAAGCTTATAAAAGTGATGACTATATAGCGGTTCCATTTCTTAACTAACGCTTTAAACATAAGTCCACGGAAGATAACTTCCTCCATAAATCCTACACCAATGTACATCGCTAGAATAAAAGCGACGTCCGTTGCAGATAAAGATGAATTTATGCCATAGATTAAGTTTAAAAACGGTAATGCGAGCAACGGAATATAATACAGCATGACAGATGCTCTTTCAGTAGGCTTCGTCAAAAGTCCGATATCGTCTGCAATTCCTGTACTTCTTAAATAATAAAAGCAGATGATAGCAAGTGCCAAGTTGGGTATTGCACTTACCATATTAGTGTCAATATCCATCGACCCAGCAATATTTCCTGTAATCGTGTTAAGTACAAGATAAATTGCCAACCAAACAAGCGAATGTGAAACAGCTTTATTTTGATACAACTTCTTCAAGACTTTATCCCCTTCATAAGATCCATATCCTCACTAGTAATAAATATTCTATACCTTCTTAAAACAGCTCTATTATAACCTAGTAAAGTATTCCATTTCAACTAAATTTATCCTAAACTTTCTCGGTTTTACCGTTATCACCTTCATTTAAACTTTATCTGCCAACGAGTCTGAATTCTGAGCTGGAATACCTCCATTATTTGGGCAACGTCATTAAATCCTTTCTATTATCCACTTTCATGATTAGAATTTCTACACTCACAAGTATACCTTTATCCTAACCAGAGAGATCTGCTTTGCTTCCATGAACCTAGTTTTACTGATACACTTATAGCAATACATAAATATAAATCGGAAAAGGAATGAGAAATATGAAGGTAATGATTTTTACAAGTAGCCCAAATAAGGATGGCTTAACAGTTGCCTGTGGCGACGCAGCCAAAAAAGGCGCAGAAGAAGCCGGTGCACAAGTCGTTATGATGAACCTTAATCAGCAAAAGATCGGTAGCTGCCACGCCTGTGGTAACGGATGGGGAACTTGTCGTAACGAGCACAAGTGTCAAGTACAAGATGATTTTCAAGCTGTACATGCCTCCTTGGCTGATATGGATGCCTTCATCTTAGTAACGCCCGTCTATTGGGGTGAAATGAGTGAATCAGCAAAAGCTTTTACTGATCGCCTACGACGCTGTGAAGCCTTAAAAAAAGACAACCAATTTTTAGAAGGAAAACCGGTCATAGCTGTCGCTGCAGCAGGAGGTACCGGCAACGGAATTACTACTTGCCTTACATCAATGGAAAGATTATTGGCCCATGTCAAAGCTGAAAAGTTTGATTTGATAGGGATTACCCAGAAAAATAGAGTATATAAGCTAGATACTCTTCATCAGGCTGCGAAAGAAATGGTAAACTACTTGTCATCGATCACTGCTATTAGACCGTAGCAGCTGTTGCACAGCTTAACCTTTTCTCCCTCGGGATGATCTGGATCTAGCCAGTCGTTAGCGTGCTTTGCTAGCATTTCTTGATCGCATCTAACACAATTATAGGCTTCTATTTTTTCTGCTTTCTTGAATCTTGATATTCCATTCTCGTTATTAATCATTAGATTCAAAACACCTTCTCCGTTAAAATTCCTCAAATTTCACCCGCAATCAAAAATTAGTATACACAAAAGTAATAAGGCATATGAAAGAAAATAACAAGTCAAAGATGTCATGGATATTTTGCGTCAGACAAGGAGGCATATTCACCTCATAGCGGGCTATTAGGTGAATATGCCGACGCAGTATGACACAAAATAGACTGGCATACTGACTTGTTATTTTCTTTGAATGTGCCTATAGCTTAATCGGAGGTGCTGTCTAATAATAAACAGCACCTCCGATTAAGCTTTTCTTACTTCATTATCATCGATTACCAGCCTCTGGAGCTGCCTCCTCCGCCGCCCGAACCACCGCCGCCACCGAATCCGCCTCCACCGCTATTACCTCCACCCCCGCCGCCTCTACCCCGAAGTAACATTCCCAAAATCATAGCGAGAATGAAACCGTTAAAGAAGCGCCGATCAACATAAAACAACACGAGAAGCAGGATAAAAAAAATAACTTTAGCCCACAAAGGCAAGGGCTTATCGGACGCCGCTGCAGCTGTATCAGGTAGCGCTTGTGGGGAATTTATCTCCAGGGTTACTTGATACTCCTTAGCCACCTCTTGGGCTAAAGCACTGTAGCCATTCAGAATTCCTTTGTTATAGTCATTACTTTTAAAATATGGCAGCATATATTCGTCCTGAATCCTACCCGTCTTCGCGTCAGGCAAGGCTCCTTCCAGTCCATAACCAACCTCAATGCGAGCGACCCCATCGGTTGGCGACACTAGGATTAGTAGTCCATTGTTTAACTTTTTATCACCGATTCCCCAGCCCCGTAGAATAGATAAGGCATATTCCTGAAGTGTAGTTTCATGCAAACTATCTACAGTGACGACTACTATTTGCGCTTTAGTCTTTTGTTCCAACGCGGCAGACGTTTGTATGATTAGTTGTTCAGTACTTGGATCAAGGACATTGGCCTGATCTAAAACGAAAAAATCATTACTAGGTTTAGGGATGGCAAGGCCTGCTGCCCTTAATGGGGAGGTGATTGCTAATAGTAACAATACTAACACGGCAAGAAGGGGTATCCTCTTCATCTAGTTTCATTCCCTTCGTGTCACTTTTTACTTCGAAAAGTCAACTGCCGGGACATTTTCTACATTACCGCTTGGTTTAAAGTACTCCCTTGGCCCAAAGCCAAACATTCCGGCATAAAGCGACGTAGGTAAAGACTTAGTTTTGGTATTGTAGGCCTTAACAGTATTATTATAATCCATTCGAGTTGTGGCTATACGATTTTCCGTACCGGCCAACTCATCCTGCAAGGCACGAAAGTTGGCATCCGATTTTAGCAGTGGATAGTTTTCTACAATGACTAATAATTTGCCCAAAGCTCCGGTTAACGCTTTATCTGCATCACCAGCCTCCGCCACGCTGGAAGCACCTGCTAATTTCGCTCTTGCTTCTGCGACTTGGATGAAAATTTCTTTTTCCTGTGAGGCATATCCCTTCACGGTTTGGACCAAATTAGGAATCAGATCTGCTCTGCGCTGCAGCTGATTCTGCACCTGACTCCAGCTTCCATTGACACCTTCCGAAGCCTTTACTAGGTTATTGTAACCTGAAATCAGCATCACTCCCAGAAGGACGATAACACCAACCGGAATTAACCATTTCTTCATTATTAATCCACTCCTACTCATTCTATGTATTCATATTCATGCCCTAGCTTGTCTTATCACATGCAAGGGTGAGCACTATATTAGATATTCCAACAACAAAGTCGCTAACCCGAGAAAGAAAAAGAAACCACAGATGTCAGTAAAGGTGGTTACAAACACAGCTGAAGCTAGTGCCGGATCTACCTTTATTTTTTTCAATATTACAGGCACCAGATAACCCACAATGGTAGCTACGCACATGTTTCCAACCATGGAAATTCCAACTACAAGACCGAATATAGGCTTATGAGACCATAACATTCCTATTACTGCTATTAAAATCCCTATTGATAAGCCATTAATTAAGCCCACTAATATTTCTTTTCTAAAGATTCTTTTGGCATTTTCTTTGGTAAACTGACCCAAGGCTATCCCTCTTACAATTAAGGTCAAGCTTTGAGTCCCTGCGTTTCCTCCCATTCCAGCAATTATAGGGTTGAACGCGGCAAGTATTACTACTTTATCAATAGTATCGCTAAAAAGACCTACTGTAGCTCCTGCAAGTATGGCCGTCACTAGATTTACAGAAAGCCAAGGTAACCTACTCTTAACTGAAGCAAAGGTCGATCCATCAATTACCTCTCCTTCATTAACTCCAGCAAGACGAAAGATATCCTCTGTTGCTTCCTCTCTTACTACCTCGATAATATCGTCTACAGTAATCATCCCAAGCATTCTACCCATTTCATCGGTAACCGGCATTGCTTGAAAACCATATTTTTCGAATAATGTTGCAACCTCTTCTTGGTCCATTTCTAAGGGAACGCTTTTAACATTTTCATGCATTATGTCCCCTATTTTTGTGTCAAAGGTAGACATTACTAATTCTCTAAGGGATATTATTCCCTTTAATATATCATTCTCATCTAATACAAAAAGATAATAAGCTGATTCTACATCATTGACTGCACTTTGAAGATATTTTAAGGTCTCTTTTACATTCATAGTCTCATTAATAGCTACGAATTCTGAGGCCATAAGTCCACCAGCGGTATCGTCTTCATAAGTTAAAAGTTCTTTAACATCTTCTGCTGCTTCTTTTCCTATATTAGCTAAAAATCTAGTGATTCTTTTAGGCTCGAAATTGGAAAGTAAATCTGCTATTTCATCGGAAGTCATTTCATTAACAATTTTGTACTGTTCAAGGTCTGAGAATAACTCTAAAAAATCCTCTTTTTCTTCTTCTTCCATTTCCTCAAAAACATCAGCTATAAGCCGTATAGGCAATTTTTCCATGACCTTTAGTTTATCAACGTCGCCATCTCTCAAAACTTCCAGTATGTCAGCTGGATGTAGGTCTTCTAAGTACGGCTGAAGTTCATTCATGTTGCTATTTATCAAAAACTTTTTCAGATCTGCCTTTGTGGAAATATCACTCAACTTATTTCACCCCCTCTAGTTGCACCCTTATCGATTACCTCAACTGTATTGCATTTAAATAATCTCTGGAATGCCGTATATAACCGGCTTCCAGAGATTATTTCTTTAAGTATGGACTACCTTAATATCTTAACTTCTTCTTTATACAAGCCTGTAGCTTTGGTTATTTTCGGGATCTCAATTCCTAGGTCCAAGAGATTCCAGCCCTGCCCTCAGCCTTTCTTCTTTACAATAAAGCACCCCATAATATCTAGCGACATATTATTATACCATAGGTGTAGCGGCATTCAAACTGCGCCCATGCCCGCACTCGTGAGAACTTCTATGATCTTACGAGACACACAAAAGCCTCATTGTTCGTTAGGAGATCTTTCTTTAAGTCCGCCTAAACTCAGTGCTCGATGTATTGGACTAGCGGTAGAATACCTTGATACATTTCTAACGTCATACTCGTCTCCAACTTGAGCGTATCGGTGGCTCTAGCAGAGCATATTATTTAGGCAAACGCATCTGAAATTGTTGGCTCTAAAGGAAAATTGCAAACATCAGTGCAAAAAATGAGTCGAGAGAAAACTCGACTCATTTTACTAAATTAATGTTGTTTTATTTAGTTTGGTCTTAGTCAATACTTCTGAAATCTCCGATGTTTTTATAAATTTTCATTAATAACTTTCCAGCTAGTTTTCTCTCGTTTTTTCCCACTTGTCTCCAGAAAGAGTACTTTCTTTATAAACATTTTTATTTCCTGTCCAGTCCATCGCATCTGATATTAATCACATTATACATCCATGGAACAATTGGGGTAGTTCGCGAAAGGTTCGCTTCTACTTCTCTTATTATCCTTGTTAATACTCTACTTTTTTGTTACTATAATTAAGAAAGAGAAGGTATAAAGATGGATATGAATAATTTAATTGCTATCGCACTACCCATTGCAAAAAATATAACCTTAGCTACATTAACCTTCGTATTCGGACTAATAACAATTAGATGGATCACTAAAAGGTTAGAGAAATATCTAGGAAAACTGGCTATTGATACGACGTTGAAGCCATTTGTTATATCGATCATTAACGTTTCATTAAAGGTTCTTTTAATAATATCAATTATTAAAGTGCTTGGTATAGACACTACATCCTTTGTGGCGGTCATTGCTTCAGCAGGTTTTGCTGTTGGGTTGGCCTTTCAAGGCTCTTTATCCAATTTTTCAGGTGGTGTACTATTACTTACTGTAAGGCCTTTTAAAGTTGGAGATTATGTTGAGGCCGCTGGATATGAGGGAACTGTCCAGGCAATACAAATCCTTTATACAGAACTAATTACCGTTGACAATAAGGTCATCTTTATACCCAATGGAAATCTTTCGAATACTAGCATAATAAACTATACTGCAAAAGATACTCGTCGTCTGGATTTAAAATTCAGTGTTGGATATGAAGAGGATTCCAATAAGGTAATGAATATATTGAAAGAAATTTTAGATAATCATTCACTCGTATTTAAGAATCCTGAGCCATTTGTAAGAATGTCAGAGCATGGAGATAGTGCAATTGTATTTACTGTCAGAGTATGGGTTAATACCACGGATTATTGGACAATTCATTTTGATATACTTGAAACTGTTAAAAACCGCTTCGACAAGGAGAAAATTTCAATACCATACCCTCAAATGGATGTCCATATCAATCACAAATAAAGCTTCATATATATTGTGTACATTAAATGACCCTGGAACGCCTTATTTTACAGGCCTCCAGGGTTTGTTCTTTAATTGTAAGAATGGCTTCCCTTTATCCGCCAATTGCTAGTTCTACGATAAAAATCGCCCATAAAAATTCGCACTATATCGGTAAACACAGTTAAATAGTCTTGAAAGAATCCCGTAATTTTTAAAGGAGTACAAGTGACTCCAAGCAGCAATTGGGTTTAATAGGTCCGATATCAGAAGTGACATAAAGCTTACCCCGGAGAGATCCTCCTCTGCTAGAATGTTAATGTAATAATGCAATTAATATTATCGTTAATATGAGTGAAAGTAGAATGACTAGTCCTACCATCTTATTTGCAATGCTAGTTTGATTTTCTTTTACGTTATCAATTTCCAAGGTTATTTTTGAAAGCAATTGGACTATTTCCATGTTCGTATAAAGACTAATTTTATCATCCGGTATTTTCTGAGGTTTTTTTCAATAATAAACTCCATCGTTATTTATGATCCCTTTTTCATTCAAATAAGCATACTCTACACTCTTAGTGCTTTTCGGAATTGAGTCTATCTCTTTTTCATCAAGCTTTTCCAGTAACACAAATCTTTCTCTTAGAAACTGTTCTTTGTATTGCTCGTAATTCAACCCCAAGCCACCCCTTTTCTTTCCTTCATTTTACCCCTTGTTCAATAGTTGATCTATCTAGTGTTTTGAATACATGGGTTAGTTGTGATCCTGGTGAAGCAGTTTTTCTGATCTCAATGGGCGACAGCTTCCCATCAGCCTCAATGATCAAATCGATCTCCTTCATATCCTTATCACGATAATAATATATATAGGGTGTTTTTGCTGAGTTGTTGTAGCTTTTGGGGGAAAAAACTATGAACATAGCATATATTCGCGTTTCAATGCTAACCACATAATTCTCTAACACAGCGCCATTCATTGCGCCGCTTTCGAGTGTTTCTGGACTACTCCATTTTGTAAGATAGGCGCAAAGCCCTGTGTCATAAAAATAAAGCTTTGGCGTCTTAATGACTCTTTTCAAGATATTGTTAGCGGTTCACAGGGATGCATGAAAGTGAACTCGTTCAACTAAAGTTGAACATCGAGACTTCGGTGGGGGATTCTACCCCCACCGAAGCAGGGTAACGGGGTACCACTCCCACTTATAGAAGTGGAAGTCTAACAATTGGATTAAGCTCCGGATTAAAAGTTTTAATAATTGGAAATAATCCTAACGAGGCGGGGTTCATTGAGCCGTTTTATTTGTGGCGGATTGTACCCAGATATGTAAACTGGTTCCAACAACCTATGAGCACAGGTAAATGTGCCTTGAGCACGTGTGAATTTTTTCGAAATTACTCCGGTTCACCCGCCTTATTAGGAGGTTTTGTTGAATGGAAGCCGTTTTGGAATGTTGTGTTGGTTTGGATGTACATCAAGAAACCGTGGTCGCATGTGTTATTTTTGGTCCTCTAGAACATAGATCCAAACAGGAGATCAAAACGTTTGGCACGACAACACCTGAATTGTTGACTCTGGGGTATTCTCTGAAGATGTGTGGAATGTAGATGAGAGTGTTGTAGCGTGATGACTTGGAAAAAGTAAGGAGAGATATTGTGAGAAAACCATTATTCTATATCAGTGCCGCTTTACTGAGTATAACGATGATCCTTAGTGGTTGCGGAAGTCAAAACTCATCTAAGACTGGTGAGCAAACTTCAGACTTAGTGAACCAACCCGGCCAGCAGGTTATAGCTGCTCCTGTCTACAAACGAACAGAAATAATTTCATCACCAGACGTAGCGAAGCAACTTTTGATCGAAGGCAATAGACGTTTCATTTCTGGTAAGCCCTTGAGTAAAGACCTCAGTTCCACAAAACGAATGGACTTAATGAAGAATGGACAGCACCCGTTTGCTGTCGTTGTGAGTTGCTCAGACTCCAGGGTTCCTCCAGAACTTCTGGTTGACCAAGCTCTTGGTGATTTATTCGTGATCCGCGTAGCTGGGAATGTCATTACTCCCGTCGAATTAGGAAGTGTAGAGTATGCGGTTGAACATCTGAAGGCTCCCTTAGTTGTAGTTCTTGGTCATGAAGAATGTGGAGCAGTCACAGCTGCTGTGCAGGGAGGCGAGACACACGGTAATATTGCTGCTATTATCGATAAAATTAAACCTGCGGTAAATGAAGCCAAGGGTTTAAGGTTAACTAACAAAGATTTAATTGAAAAGAGTGTAGATCTTAATATTAAGAACACTCTAATGGATATTTCTAGAAGCCCAATTATTCAAGAGGGGATGCATTTGAAACAAGTTAAAATTTTGGGCGCTAAGTATGATCTGGACGAGGGAGCTTTGAATTTTTTTAATGATTAGAAGCCGCATCTATCTTTGTTGTGTGAATGGCAAGAAGTATAGATTACAATTAGATATTAAGCAGTTAAAAGCCAGAAATTCTGGCTTTTAACTGCTTAAATTATACCTCAACGATACAATTCTGGAGGAATTGTGGTGGCGTTTTGCTCAAAGCACTACACTATCATATTAATTGAGACTTTTTTAACTCTTGATTCACCTTTAGTTCCCTTGTGTTTTGAAGCAGTTTGGATTGCACATTGAATAGTGTCTTCTTGTGCTTCGCTAAGTGTTCCAGTTTTTACTAGACCATCCATAACTTTTAATATCTACAGCTGGTTTAGCTTCTACTGCTCCAAGTCCTTAACTAACAGAATGGGTCATTTTGGCCCACCTTATCTACCGTCAGATCTAGCCGATTTAACTTACCATACCCATCACCCTGAATTTATCGGCAAGTAGTGCAATGAATTCGGAGTTCGTGGGTTTTTGGCGGTCAGTATTGATAGAATATCCGAAAATTTGTTTCAGCGTAGCGGTGTGACCACGTTCCCATGCAAGCTCTATCGCATGACGAATTCCGCGCTCTACCCTACTTGATACAGTATCATACTTTTTCGCAACGTCTGGATAAAGTTCCTTGGTGACCGCCCCTAACAATGAAACATCCGCCACCACCATTAAAATAGCTTCCCTAATATATTGGTATCCTTTAACATGGGCAGGAATCCCAATTTGGTGCATCACATCGGTCACTTCGGAGTATAGATTGCGGTCGCTTCTTACCGTTGTCACGACTGGAGAAGCTGCAGAAGAATACTGAGTTGCGGGTGCAGCACTCTGCAGATTCTGTGTTAAAGAGCGAATACGTTTTCCTAGAATATCTAAATCAAAGGGTTTTAAGATAAAATAATCCACACCGAGCGTCATCGCTTGATGCGTGAGAGACTCCTGGCCAAAAGCCGTTAGCATGATAACTTTGGGTCGCTTCATCGTAGTTCGAGCATTAATTCGTTCCAATACGCCTAATCCATCCAAACTTGGCATCACTAAGTCAAGAATAATCAAATCTGGTTCCTGACTTTGAACAACCTCCATGGCTTCTAAACCGTTATGAGCCACACCAACTATGCTTAGATCTTCTTGGTCTTCAATATAGGTCTTTAGTAGATTGCATAAATTCCGGTTATCATCCACAACAATAATTTTTGTTACCTGTCTCATTCCAACATCCCGCCTTCAAATTGTCATTCATGATTGCTCTTGTAAGTTTATCTATTCGTAAGACTCCCACTTCTATAAGTGGGAGCGTTCTACGTCGCTTCAGTGGGGCTAGAATCCCCTTCTGAAGTTTCGATGTTCAGCTTTAGCTGAACGAGTTCACTTAAGTTCTTTGCCACAGATACTTCGAAGAATCTCTCTGTCTCTCATGCAACGTGACTCCTTGGCCAGCAAGCAAATAAACGTTATCTGCCAATTTCATAAATTCTCCTTCTAATGCATAAACTGACCCGCAGGCAAAATCAAAGATCCGATTTCTAAGTGCTACATCCACCAATGCAAGGTTAATCGTTACAATTTTCTTATTCTTGAGACTTTTAGTGATTTCCACTACCTCATCAAATGCCTCGGGATTCATATGTACTATGGTTGGCTGTGAAGCTTTAGGTACCAATGAAAGAATTTTATGGTGGTTCTTTCATTGGCGTAGTTTGTATTTCAGAACCATTCTCTTCCTCTTCCTCCTCGTCCTCGTCCTCCGTTAGAAAACCCATTAAATTAAGCGCTGTATTTAACATATTTGACATAACTAGAACACTCCCTACCTTAACAGTATATTCCTGCTCACAGTTTCTCTTTTCAAATTGATTACTGACGATAGCGTAATTATACGTTAAAGGCCCTGTCGAAATCTTAAATAAATATGGTTACTTCGAAAATTGATGAATGTTTATGTGGAAGCCTGTCCTCAAAGGGTTTAAGCATATTATTCAAGAAATTATATATTTTGTATTTGTAAATTTAAAGTGAAAAACAAAGAATTTAGGAGAATTATCTAAGACATTCTTTGAAATAGACAGAACATGTTCAACTTTAAAGAACTAGTGAGACTATAAAAATGTCCAAGATAGAAAAACTATCTTGGACATTTTACTTGCTTCTAGATTAAAAGGTCATGGTTGGAGTCTTATTCACTAAGGCATAAATTTCTCTGGGAGTACTTGGGTTAAAGCTTTCTCTATCAACTCCACTTTAGAAATATTTAGTCCACGGTAAGTGTTGTCAAGCCATTGCCAAACAGTGGCATCGATCTGAACTCCCAACGCTCTCCTCAGAGGAGGAATTCTCTCTACAAAGTATTCTTTAAGATCGTCTCCAGGGGCATCCGCCTTAACATCAGGCCGTCTCACTGAATAATGCCTCCTTTAAAAAATCAGTGTATTCTGGGAAGCTTTTTGTATCCGGAACACCATCCGTCTGAGCTGATCCATACCTAATAGTTCTCTTTATAACAGTATCAAAAACAGTAACATCCGTTTTAATAAAGGATTTTCTAATGGCCTGCATCACCGTGTTGTGAAGGTTAGTATTCTGGACCATCGTTGCCAGTATGCCTAAAATATTTAATTTTTTATTGGAGCTTTTCTGAACTTCTCTTATGAACTCAAGCATATCCTCTGCACCCTTGACAGCCATTCCTTCTGGTTGCATTGGGATCACGGCATCCGTTGAGGCATTTAAGGCATTTTTATTGAAGATACTCACAGTCGGTGGGGTGTCAATAATAATGAAATCATACTTTGTTTCAATTTCAGCAAGTGCTTGTTTTAAAAGAATATTCGGGTTAGGGTATCGCTCCAGATTAGGCGGAGTCTGTACGGTCACCACAAGATCGGCAAGGGAACGGTTTGATAGGTAGAGGTCTACCCCATATGCACTTTGCTTAATACTTTTCATATGTGCCTTCCCTAGTAACACATCAAACATAGTTTTCTTTAACGATTTTCTATCAATTCCAAAACCCTCGGCCAACTGCCCTTGAGGATCAAGGTCAATGGCTGCTACTTTATATCCCAAATTATGTAACCCTACACTCATATTTATAGCGGTCGCTGTCTTACCAACCCCACCCTTTTGAGTGACGACGGATATAACCCTAGCTTTCTTCACTATTGGCTCAATAAGAGTGTTGAGGGATATATCCTTAACTTTCTTCAGGAGTGACACCGCAGCCTTTTGGGTGTTAACCGATATATCCCTAGCTTTATTCATCATGGGCTCCACAACCTTTTGGGCACTGGATATATCGTTAGCTCTCTTGTCATTAGTGGCTTTCCACTTTTGAGTATCAACAGCTATATCCTTAGCTTTCTTGTCATCAGTTGCGCCCCACTTTTGAGTATTAAAAGCTATATCCCTAGCTTTCTTCATTAGTGGGTCCCCGTCCTTTTGAGTATCAATAGCTATATCCCTGAGTTTTTTCTCGCCAGTGTCTCCCCAGCTTGCAGTAAAAACGGATATATTCCTAGGTTTTTTCAGGTAAGAGGCAACCGACCCCTTTTGAGTATCAGCGGAAATGTTCGTAGGTATCTTCTTGTTAGTGGGGGCAGACTCTTTTTGAGTATCAACAGCAATATCCTGAGCTCTCTTCTCGTTAGTCGCTCCCCACTTTTGAGTGTCAACGGATATATCCCTAGCTCTCTTCTCGTTAGTGGCTTCCCATTTTTGAGTATTAAAAGCTATATCTCTAGCTTTCTTCAAGAGTGGCTCGCCGCCTTTTTGAGTAACAGCTATATCCCTGGTTATCTTCTCATTAGTTTCGCTCAAGCCTTGCCCAAAAACAGATGTATTTCTAGTTATCTTTTTATTTGTGAAGTCTAACCCCTTTTGAATAGCAACGGGTATATTCCTAGCTTCTTTCTCATTAGCGGCACCCGGCCCTTTTTGAGTGTCAACGGAAATGTTAGTAGCTATCTTCCCATTAGTTGCGCTCGACCCTTGAGTATCACCGGATCTATACCTAGCTTTCTTCATAGTCGTTCTCCCTCCTTCTCTTATGGTATATTTTACCATATATTGGGAGTGGATTCAATTGAATTATGATCGCTCGCTATTGGATAGACTAAATGACTTGTTTAATAACTACTTGACTAGCCTAATAACCTGTCTTCGCAAGCAAAACATAGCACTTTTGAGTCAAAAATCAAAGACCCCGCAATCACTTGCGAGATCTTTGATTTCTAGGGATCAGATGGTCGGAATCTTACCAACCATCTGAATCGTTTTTCCTAATATCGTTACTCGGATAGTCTCAATGAATTTTTCTTAGTCTTGAATAGCGTTTTCTTTATGTTGGTTACTTGTACTTTTGTCTTGACCGTTCCGATCGGTTTTAACTTGGTCTTTATTTGTGTCTTTTGTGTCCTTTGTGTCCTTTGTGTCCTTTGGTGCCTTTGGTGCCTTTGCAAGCGCACTTTGAATGGAGTCTTCTTGAGCCTAGGTAATTATACCGGTTTTCACAAGACTGTCTAGAACGGTCTTAATCACGCCTTTTGCTTTGCCGGCGTCTTTAACAGGTGTAACAATTGGAGTAGCATCCTTAGCTGGTGTCACTACTGGAGTAGCATCCTTAGCTGGTGTCACTACTGGAGTAGCTGCTTTTATAGCACTTTGAATGGCATCTGATTGAGCCTGAGTAATTGTAACTGCACCGGCTTTTACTAGACCATCCAGAGCAGTTTTAAGATCGATAGCTGGTTTAGCTTCTACAGCTGGAATAGCCGCTACAGCTGCTTTGGCTTCTACAGCTGGAATAGCCACGACTGCTGCTTTAGCTTCTACAGCGGGTTTAGCTTCAATAGCTGGAACAGCAACTACTGCAGGTTTAGCTTCTACCGCAGGAACAGCCGCTACTGCAGGTTTAGCTTCTACCGCTGGAATAGCTGCTACTGCTGCTTTACCGTCCATCGCTGGAATAGCTGCGACAGCTGGTTTAGCTTCAACCGCTGGAATAGCTGCTACTGCTACTTTGGCTTCAACCGCTGGAATAGCCGCTGCTGCTGCTTTAGCCTCCACAGCGGGCTTAGCTTCAACCGCAGGAACAGCCGTTACTGCAGGCTTAGCTTCTACCGCTGGAATAGCTGCTACTTCTGCTTTGGCTTCAACCGCTGGAATAGCCGCTACTGCTGCTTTAGCGTCTACAGCTGGTTTAATAGCGCTTTGGATAGCATCTGATTGTACTTGCGTAATGGTACCGGCTTTGACTAGACCTGATAGAACAGTTTTAACATCGACTTTTACTGGTGTCGCTTCTTTACCTGTTGCCATCGCACTTTGAATAGCGTCTTCTTGAGCCTGTGTAATGGTACCGTCTTTTACAAGACCATCTAATATGGATTTAACGTCACCTTTATGATATCCTCTGTTGAATTCACCGTAATGATGTCCTTTATTAAATTCACCTTTAGTCGAGTCGCCCATTTGACCCTTTGGATTCGTACCTTTGAGAGCATTTTCTTGAGTCTGGTTAAGAGTGCCTGAAGCTACAAGACTATCTAAATGGCTTTTGAACGAGCCGTCAGCACATTGTGATTGAGACTGTGGAGCTTGTACTGTATTATTACTTGGCGTGTCTGCAAGAACAGCAGATGCCGATATAAGTGTTGTAAGAGCAGTCGCTATCGCGATTGCGTTTCTTTTTGTATTATTCTTCAATTTAATTAAACCTCTTTCAATTTATATTTTTTTATACTAATATTAAACTTGAAATTCAAGTTTAATATTAGTTACAAGCATACGCAGCACCACCTTTAATGTTTCTATAACTTTTACCTGCCAACTCACTTGACAGGAACAATTTATTTTATATTAATATAAATATGTGACCATTTTGTGTACATTTTAAGGTAAATATTTGAAGCATTATAATGGAAATTAGGATAAATTTACATGAATTAAACTTAAATAAATTTACATAAAAAAATACTTTCTATTAATTGATTATTATGAATGAAATTATATTATTTTATTTGTGTTAATAAAACTAAATTTAATTTAACAGAAACTTAATACAAAATTACCTTATTATAACTCGTCTTTTTTAAGAACTAAGTAGTTAACAGTCAATCCTCCAACAGATTTTTGCCCCAAGCTCCGTAGATTATTCTACAAGGGAAGGACCTTAATTTTCATGTCCGAAAGATAGAACCCACATTATGAACGCTGTGAACTTGTTTACAAATTCCGGCAGTTTCAGTACAATCCTTACCCAGTGAACTAGCTTGCTTGTTGTTAATGAGCAAAAAGAACAAACCTGATTCAAGTGATAAAAGTTTTCCCAAGTAGATGATATTCTACTTTGGGAGAGCTTTTACATGAGTTAGAAATGTTACAACTTGCAGTTATCAAATAGATGAAGTAGATGAAGTAGTTGAAAATATGATACTCTAATAAACTCTGTCATTATGTAGGTAAAAGAGACTAGAAGAAGAATGGAATCACAAAGAACAAATCGCCCTTATCCCAAACTCAGGATAAAGGGCGACGGTTAACTGGTTATTTTTTTGAATGTGCCTTAATATTTAGTTAACGATGAAAGGGTGAGGAAGATGGATGGATGGATGAATTAAGGAAGGAAGGAAGGAAGGAAGGAAGGAAGGATAGCGTTGACTTAGGAATTTAGTCACACATTTCGTACTGGGTGGTGGGTTTTGCGTTCAACTTTAGTTGAACGAGTTCACTATATAAAATGCTTAAAATTGTAATTGTAATTCTGATCCCTTTCCGATGCTGTGACTTATTTCGGTTTGGATAATTAGCCTGCTGAAGGCTCCCAATTAACACCCTCATAATGAAGGTGTTAAGACTTTCGTGCTTGTCCATCGGCTCAGCCTCCTTGAGGATCATAGTCCGTGGAATCATAAGTATACAAGGTATTATATTATTTTACCGAGTGGGGAAGCTCTCAGAACATGCCGGTCTTACTCCTCAAATCTCTCCGCCAATTTACCTAAGGCCTGATCATTCACTCTATATACTGTCCAATCATCCAGTGGGACCGCTCCCATCAATTTATAAAACTTAATTGATGGTTCATTCCAGTCTAAACACGCCCATTCTAATCGACCGCACTTCCTTTCAATCGCTAATTTCGCTAGGAATGAAAGCACAGTTTTGCCAATCCCTTTTCCTCTCACTTCAGGTTTGACATATAAATCCTCCAAGTAAATACCTGGTCTCCCTAAAAATGTAGAGAAGTTGTAAAAAAACAAGGCAAACCCTACAGGTTTATTTTCATATTCACCGATAATGACCTCAGCTATTTTTCTTTCAAATAGCGACTCTCTTAGTAATTCTTCTGTTGCCACAACGTCCTGCGACATGTTTTCATACTCGGCCAATTCTTTTATAAATCCCAATATTAAGGGAACGTCCTCTGATTGTGCAAATCTTAATTTGAAATCATATAAATTAGTATCAATTTGATTTCGCATAAATATTCTATCTCCTAACCAAACCAAGGCCTATTTCCGCCTCTTAATTAGCTCCCCAGCTACTTCACCAATCTTAACCCCGCGCTCTTCTAACATCACCAAAACATGATAGAACAAATCGGATACTTCACATTTGAGCTCTTCGGGATCGGAATTCTTAGCAGCAATAATAACCTCAGCGCTTTCCTCTCCCACCTTTTTAAGGATCTTATCAATCCCCTTTTCGAACAAATAGGTCGTATATGCCCCTTCTGGCCGTTCAAGGTTTCGAGAATGAATCACATCAGTCAACAACTCTATGGTTCTCCCTAATGAAGGTTCCGACCTTATCTCCGGTTCTCCGGTGACCTTAAACCCTTTGCTCGTCAAATCATAATGAAAACACGAGAAATGGTTTTCATGGCAAGCCATCCCAGTTTGTTTAACAGTCAGGAGAAGCGCATCCTGATCACAGTCATATTTAATGTAAATTATTTCCTGGAAATGTCCAGAGGTTTCCCCTTTCAGCCACAAAGACTGCCGACTTCGGCTAAAATAACAGGCCTTGCGTTCCAGTAAGGTCCGGCGTAAAGACTCTTCGTTCATATAAGCGAGCATCAGAACGTCTTTAGTCTCCACATCCTGGACAATGGCGGGAACAAGCCCATGAGAATCCCAGCGGATCCCTGATAAATCTAAAGCTGCTATTTCATTTGCATCCATTCTATCTCACCCTTTCTATTCACTTCGGGTCCGTACTAGAATCCCCCGTTGTGCCAAGTAGCGTTTGGCTTCCTCTATGCTGAACTCCTTGTAGTGAAAGATCGAGGCGGCTAAGACAGCGTCCGCTTCCCCAAGGGTTAGCCCTTCTGCTAGATGCTCTAACGTTCCTACCCCACCACTGGCAATGACGGGCAGAGACACAGCTCTACTCACGGTTCTGGTCAATTCTAACTCATAACCAGCCTTAGTTCCATCGCGGTCCATGGAGGTTAAGAGGATCTCTCCTGCTCCAAGTGCTTCTGCTTCCGCGGCCCACTCCAAGACACCCTTACCCGTCGCGGTTCTTCCTCCGTGAATATACACTTCCCACTCACCAGGTGCACTCCTACGTGCATCGATGGCGACTACAATACACTGGCTGCCGAAGGCAAAGGCACCTTCTTGAATAAGCCGCGGTGTCTGGACCGCGGATGTATTAAGAGCTATTTTGTCCGCCCCAGCCCGCAGCATTCGACGTATATCCTCGATGGTCCGCAATCCGCCTCCGATCGTGAAGGGAATAAAGACTTGTTCAGCCGTTCGTCGTACCACATCAACCATCGTCTCGCGGTTATCCGATGAAGCGGTAATATCTAGGAAAATCAGTTCATCGGCACCTTCTCGGTCATAGAGGGCCGCTAATTCCACCGGATCGCCCGCATCACGTAGCTGTACAAAATTGGTACCTTTGACGACTCGCCCGTTATGGACGTCTAAACAGGGAATGATCCGCTTACTTAGCATGACATGCCTCCAACGCTTCCCTCAGGGTAAAGGCCCTGGTATAGAGTGCTTTTCCCGTAATGGCTCCTTCGATGGAGACTCCCTTAAGTGCCTCAGCTTGCAAGTCTCTCAGGTCTGCCAAGGTTGTAATCCCGCCAGAGGCAATCACTGATAGGCCAGTTTTCTGGGCCATCTGTACGGTACTTTCAATATTGGGTCCTTGCAGCATTCCATCCCGGGCAATATCCGTAAAAACCACACTCTGAACTCCCATAACTTTCATGGCAATTCCTAAGTCTATAGCCTTCATCTCTGTCGTTTCTGCCCAGCCTTGCACGGCGACCAAACCATCTTTAGCATCAATGCCCACAATAACTTGTTTTCCATAACGCCGCGCTGCTTCAGCAACCAACTCCGGGTTTTTTACAGCGATTGTCCCTAGAATAACCCGTTCGACCCCTAACTCTATAAGTTCGGTGATCCGTTCCATCGTACGGATTCCGCCCCCTACTTGGATTTTCATCGAAACACTTCCGACAATTCGTCGGATTATCTCATCATTGATAGGTTTACCAGTAAAGGCCCCGTTGAGATCAACAATATGTAAATACTCGGCACCTTGACTCTCGAACCCTTTAGCCAAGTTAACAGGGTCATCGGAGTAAACCGTGGAATCCTCCATCCGCCCTTGTAATAGGCGCACCGCTTTCCCCTCTTTTAGGTCAATGGCCGGAAAGAGCAGCATAGTCATCCACCAACTTTCCAAAATTTGTCAGTAATTGAAGCCCCCAGGGACTGGATTTTTCTGGATGAAACTGTGTCCCCCATATATTATCTTTGCCTACCACCGCAGGAAAGACAACGCCATAATCACTACTCGCTATAATATCACGCTTCTCGGTGGGTAGCGCATAATACGAATGCACAAAATAGAAATAGGATTCGTTGGGAATCCCTTCTAATAGCCGAGATGGTTGTTCGAGGCTTAAGCTGTTCCAACCCATATGCGGGATCTTACCGCCAGGCGGGAATTTGACAACTCGACCTTCCAGGAGTCCTAAGCCGGTGTGCTCGCCATGTTCTTCTCCCACCTCAAAGAGCACCTGCATCCCTAGGCAGATCCCCAAGAAAGGGCGACCAGAGCGCGCAAACTGAGTGATAGGCAAAGTCCAGCCCCCGTGCTTCAAAGCTTCCATCGCATCTGCAAATGCCCCAACTCCTGGAAGTATGAGCCCATCCACTCCGTTTAACTCCTCTGGAGAGATCAGAATAGTTGCCTCAAAACCGACCTTTTCCAAAGCTTTTTCCACGCTTCTTAAGTTACCCCGTCCATAATCTACAATCCCTATCACTTTATAAAACTCCTTTGGTTGAAAGTACACCGCTATACCTAGTATTCTGGCGCAGGGCAAGTCCTAGTGCTCTTCCCACCCCTTTAAAAACAGCTTCCATAATATGATGACGATTCTTCCCAGACAATTGCCGAACATGCAGAGTAAGTCCGCTCTGAACCGCTAAGGCTCTAAAAAATTCTTCCGCCATCTCAATTGGAAACTCACCTACCCTACCGTCTGGGCAATCTACTGCCCATACTAGGTAGGCACGGTTAGAGAAATCCACCGCTACCTGAACGAGGGCTTCATCCATGGGCAGAAGTGCTTCCCCGATCCTCTCTATCCCCACTTTATCGCCGCAAGCATCCCGCAAAGCTAGTCCCAACACAATACCACAGTCTTCTATAGTGTGGTGAGCATCCACCTCTAAATCCCCGCTAGCTTGCAGGATCAGATCGATATATGCAAAGCGCGCAAAGGCTGTCAACATATGATTAAAGAAACCAATGCGGGTCTCGACTTGTGCCTCTCCCGTTCCGTCAAGATTCACACGAACTCGGATCTCTGTTTCCTTTGTTTTTCGTTCAAGATATGCTTCTCGCATTCTACGATCTCCTCTCGATAACATCACTAGTTTAAGTGTGCCTGGAACCCTCGCTGATCTCTTGAATCGCTCGTAAGAACCCCTTATTTTCTTCGGGTAACCCTGCACTCATGCGTAGACATTTCCCGAGAACGGGGAGCACGCCCATGTTGCGGATTAGGTATCCCCTCTTCAATAACTTCTCCGCCCAGCCGTCAGGATCAGTAGGCTTGAAGAGGATAAAATTCGCCTTCGTCGGATAGACCACGACGTCGGGAAGTTGTCTTAGTCCCTCCTGCAATTGTCGTGTTTCTTCCTTGATCGTCTGAATCTGCGTTTGATACTCTTCTACGTAACCTAAGGCAAGGATTCCCGCCTTTTGACTGAACGAATTAACATTGAAGGGCGGCCTCACTCTGTTGATGAGGGCAATCGTCTCCGGTTGTCCCAGCAAATAGCCCAAACGAAGGCCTGCCATTCCAAAGGATTTAGAGAACGTCCGTAGGATCACTAAATTGGGGTAATTTTCAATCTCGGGTATGAGAGTTTCCTCTGAAAACTCTGCATAGGCCTCGTCAACTACCACGAGTTTGCCGCTTTCCCGTACCAGTCGGAGAATCTCTTCACGAGGAAATAGAGAACCGGTCGGGTTATTAGGATTACATATGAACACTACATGGGCCTCCGGGGACTTTGCTGCCTCTAACATCTTCTCTGTGTCCAGAGCTAGGCCGTTTATCAAGGGAACTGACACAACTGCGGTGTCGGCCAATCGAGCGTAAATCTGATACATACCAAAGGTCGGCGGGTGAATAATAACTGATTTTCCCAAGCCACCAAAGGTAAGTAAGATAAGTTGGATCAGTTCATCAGATCCGTTTCCTATAAGTATTCCTTCCGGGGAGGTTTTCGTATACGTCCCAATGGCGCTTTTAAGGTCTCCACCCATTCCGTCAGGATAGCGGTTAAACGCTACGTTCTCAGTGTTCAATAACTCTCGCATTCCCACAGGCCAGGGAAAGGGATTTTCATTAGCATCCAGTTTAATGCATTGTGGCATATGTTTAGTTTCATAAGGAACGAGCTGACGGACTTCCCGTCGAACTAAGTTCTCTAGGTTAATTAGTACGGACTTCATCTCAAGCTCTCCTTCCCCTATAACTTACTTAAATCGCACTTCAACAGCTCGTGCATGGGCTTCTAATCCTTCACTACGAGCGAGTATGGCGATCTGCTTGGCGTCTCTCTTCAAGGCTTTTTCTGAATAGCTAATCACACTGACCTTCTTCATGAACGTATCGACATTAAGTGGAGAGTAAAACCGAGCTGTCCCTCCGGTCGGTAAAACGTGATTCGGTCCCGCAAAATAATCTCCGACTGGTTCTGGGGAATACCTTCCTAGGAAGACAGCGCCGACATTTCGGACTTGCCCTAACCAGGAATATGGATCCTCAACGACCATTTCAAAATGTTCTGGGGCAATTTTGTTGGCCAAGTCCATGCCTTCTTGGAGATCAGACACGAGAATTGCAGCTCCATAAGCTTCCCAAGATGCCCGGGCAATTTCGGCACGAGGCAAGTCTTCAAGCTGCCGCTCCACCTCTAATAGGGTTCGTTCGAGGAGTTGACGGGAAGGTGAGACTAATATTGCAGAAGCTAAGCGATCATGTTCGGCCTGCGAAAGCAAGTCGGCGGCTAGTTCTTCCGGGCGTCCGCTCTCGTCTACTAAAATAAGAATCTCACTTGGTCCTGCCAGCATATCTATATCCACTGTTCCAAAAACTTGCTTCTTGGCTAAGGTTACGTAGATATTTCCAGGTCCAGTGATCTTATCCACAGGAGAAATTGTCTCCGTCCCGTACGCTAACACCCCAATCCCTTGAGCCCCGCCTATTTTGTAAATTTCCGTTACTCCGGCTTCAGCTGCCGCCACCAAAACCTCAGGCAGTAGAGTTCCGTCCGCTCTTGGGGGACTGACCATCACGATCTCTTTAACTCCAGCTACCACTGCGGGCAAGGCGTTCATTAAGACCGACGATGGATAGGAAGCTGTGCCCCCAGGTACGTAAATACCTACGCGTTTGAGGGGAAGGATAAGTTGACCTAGAATACTTCCGTCTTGGTCTGGTTCCATCCAAGAGGTACGTTTCTGCTTCTTATGATATCGCAAGATATTATTCTTTGCGGTTCTCATTGCTTCTAAATAATCTTCACCCACGTCCTTATAGGCTGCTTGAATTTCTTCGTTTGATACCCTCAACCCACTTAGTCGCAGATTAATATGATCAAATTCCTCGGTTAATTGATAGACTGCTTCTTCTCCATCCTCACGGACACGCTTGAGTATGTCTGCTACACGCTTCTCAAGGGTTGCGTCATCTCCATACGACTTGCGAGTGAGACGATTTAAATCGATGTCGCTTAGATTTTCAATTCTCATGCGTTTCCCCCCTCAGCCGGCAACTCGGCTTGCACTCCCACGCGCAATTTTTCTACTAAATCCCGAATCCGCTCATATTTCAGGCGATAGGATACACGGTTAGCGATTAAACGAGATGTCGCTTCTAGTATAGGTGCGACTTCGACCAAGTGATTTTCCCGGAGGGTTTTTCCGGTGGAAACAATATCCACAATCATTTCTGCCAGACCCACGCACGGAGCAAGCTCAATATTGCCATGAAGCTTTATGGGACTAACCTGCATCCCCAGCTCGCTAAAAAAATTCTCTGTTACCCTAGTAAATTTCGTGGCCACTCGTTGATGGTTCAGCCCACTTAAATCATAGTTCCCGTTCGGCAATTTGGGGGGAACACTAGCCTCCGGCATAGCAACCACAAAACGACAATAGCCAAATTTAAGGTCCAGTAATTCAGCGACATCTTTATTATCTTCCAGCAATGTGTCTTTTCCGACAAAGCCAAGGTCTGCGGCCCCATATTCAACAAACGTTGGGATATCAGTGGCGCGACAAATAATAATCTTGGCCTTACTGTCCGGAAGATCGTAGAAGAGCTTTCTGGATTCCTCGTTGACATGACTGCATTCTATTCCGACTCGACTTAATAATTTGATGGAGTCAATCAGCAACTTCCCTTTCGGTAACGCAATCGTCAAAAAATCTCGTTCCATTTAGAAATCCCCCTCCTATATCGCATTAAGACTAAAGCTTTAATGAATGCTTTGTCTCAACCAATTCTATACTTTAGTTAGTTAAAGCATTACCATATTAGTATTATAGCAACGTCCTTTTATTCTGGCAACCCCTTAATGCAAATAAAAAATAAGAGACAGGCCCTTTAAAATCGGCTTGTCTCTTGAACGCAAGGTTATAGTGAACCCCAGCATATTAGAAATCTAAGTGATCATCCGTCAACTGTAGATCGTCAAACTCTTTAATTAACGTAACCAAATCAGCACTCGTAATATATTTATTGCCATTTTTCGCTGTCTTATTAAAGTCCACTGTACTTAACGGACCAAGGCAACCCCGATTCATCACAGCAATCTCAGCAAAAGCCTTGTTTAAATAGGATGCCAACTCGTCTGTTTGGTGTTTTACGTTCTCCCAACGAGCAATCTTAGGTACAAAAAAGCGATAAACTTCTCTTCTTTCCAGGTCCTCTTCAATTTGAATATCAGATAAGCCCTTCGCCTTAAGCTTACTACGCCTAACCTCACGTTCTAAGCTGAACCGATCATTTAACCGTTTTAAGAAAAGGATAGCAATAACATATTCCTTTAATTCTGCAGCGTCCCTATCCTTACGTAAAGAATCACAGGTATCATCAAGGAAGCTCTCCAGCCCAGCTAGTGTTAATTTCTCACTCATTCATTCTGCTCCTTTTCACTAGTCTCCCATTTCTAGCCCCAGATTACGTGCCGCGATCAGCAACGGATCGGTTAAGGGCACTTGTTTAAGCTGGTCGACGGCTTCACGAAGAGGAACTCGCACAATATCCCTACCCCGAAGGGCGACCATGGTCCCAAATTCCTCTTCGAGCGCTGCATCAACCGCGGCAACACCATAACGAGAAGAAAGTACTCGATCATACGAATTGGGGGACCCTCCACGCTGGAGATGTCCGAGCACCGTCACTCGTGTTTCCATCCTATATTGTTCTTCGAGGTCATTGCCTATCTTGTTACCAATACCTCCCAACTTAATTGGGTCGAAGCGTCCCTGGACCAGTCTTTCGACCACAATTTCCCCACCACGAGGCTTAGATCCTTCTGCCACAACAATGATACTAAATTTCTTCCCTTGTTTCGCTCGTTTTTCAATGGCTTGCGCCACCCGATTAAGGTTATACGGGATTTCTGGAATTAAGATTACATCTGCTCCTCCGGCGACACCCGCATACAAGGCAATCCATCCTGCGTAGCGTCCCATTACTTCCAGCACCATGACCCGGTGATGAGATTCTGCCGTGGTGTGTAGACGGTCAAGCGCCTCTGTAGCTGTGTCCACCGCTGTCTGAAAGCCAAAGGTTTGATCAGTGGCCATCAGATCATTGTCAATCGTTTTGGGAATTCCAATGACATTGAGTCCTAGATTCGCAAATTTAAGAGCGATATTTAAACTGCCGTCGCCACCGATGGCTAGTAAGGCGTCCACACCGCGTTCTTTTAAATTTCGTATTACATCGCCTGAACGGTCTAGTCTTTGAGTTACCCCATTTCCGTTGGTTTCGTACTCGAAGGGATTGTCCCGATTTGTTGTTCCCAGAATCGTACCGCCACGCGGTAAAATACCCGAAACATCCTTTAAAGTCAGGGGCACAAAATCCCCCTCTACAGCTCCACGAAAACCGTCTCTAATTCCGAGTACTTCTAGTCCATATTGGTGCGCGCTTTTAGCGACTGCCCGAATCACCGCATTAAGCCCCGGGCAATCCCCCCCACCAGTCAGTACTGCAATTTTACGCATTTATGACACCCCTTATTCATATTTACTACTCTATAGATGAATACAAATGATATTACACGGTCACCAAAGCTTTCATTCTCGTCACACTGTTCCGTAGGATGCTGCGAATGCGATAAGAAACTGACTCCTGATTGAACTACGACACTTCCTCTCAGTCGACGCACAAAACCTCCGGGATATTCTTAAGCAATGCCATTTTCTGAGCGTCTTCTTTATCGATCGTTCCAAGTGCCATCTCCACTCGTTTCCCCTGAGCCCTTAACGCCTGGCACTGGTGAATGATCTGCTTGTCATATGAGCCATAAACTAGAATTTCGGCTCCTTCCACAGCGGGCAATGGGAATTGTTCTAACAAGTTTCCTAGGTGAATGGCGAACCCAGTTGCCGGACGTGGAACACCAAAGTCGGCGTACAACGTATCATAACGTCCTCCTTCAACGACGGGAAAACCCATTCCTGGAACATACCCTTCAAAAACTGCCCCCGTATAGTAGGAGAAGCCGCGTAGAATACCTAAATCTAGCGAGACATTTGCTTGAACTCCAAAATCGTTCAAATATCGATAAATTCGTCTCAAACTCTCTACCGCTTCCCTAATTGCCGGCCTCCCGCTCCATTGAAGTACTTCATCCAGAATTTCCTCTCCCCCGTGAAAATGAGGTAACCTCAGTAACAGTTCCTGAACGCGATCCGGTAACCCGCTTTGCCTGACCCAGTTTTCCACGCCAACCATATCCTTGCGCGCTAGCGCTTCTTCCAACTTGGCTTGCATCCCCTCATCAACCCCCGCTTCCAGCATGAGTCCTGAAAAGATTCCCATATGACCTAAATTAAACTGATAGTTTTCCAAGCCCAAAGCCGCAATGGCTTCCACCGCGAGAGCGATCACCTCTGCATCAGCCAGTTCTTGGTCAGAACCCACAAGTTCTACGCCGACCTGACGAAACTCTCTATGCCTAACTGTGGTATTTCGATAGACGTCAGCACTATAACACAGACGTAGTGGTAAATCTGCGGCGCGCATGCGTGTACTGACTAGGCGTGCTATAGGCATCGTCAGTTCTGGCCGCAAAGCTAAAATACGTCCTTCACGATCAAAAAATTTGTACAATACGTTGTCTTGCTCGATGTCCGGCTGAACACATGCGCAAAATTCAAGAGTTGGAGTCAACACTTTCTGATAAGACCACTGACGAAAAAGTGCAAGAATATCATTTTCTAAGCGTTCCTGCACTGCGACTTCCTCTGGTAGTAAATCACGCATTCCCTCAGGTATACGTTGTCCTAGATTCGTTCTTAGCATTATAATTCTCCTTCAATCCTGACATATTCAAGGTCTCTTAGTCTATTTGTTCTTGCAAACGTTTCAATATCAGTTGATATCCATCCGCCCCAAAATTTAAACAACGCTTAACTCGGCTGATCGTCGCGGTACTCACTCCAGTAACCTCCCCAATAGCGGTGTAGGTATCATGCCGCTGGAGCATCTTGGCAACCTCCAGACGCTGAGCAAATGCTTTCAGTTCTGCGATTGTTGCTATATCCTCAAAAAACCGATAACACTCTTCTTTATCTTTTAACAATAAAACAGCTTCAAATAAGGCATCCGTCAACGGATTCTGTAAACGCTCATCGCTAGACATGGCTCTCCTCCTTGAAAACAGTTACTTTCTCCCTTTAATATATTAAAGCATTGTTCTCCTGTCAAGAGGTTTATAGTTTACCTCTCGCTAAGCTTCCCTACCCACAACCACAAAAAACTTTCCTGGCACTTATAAATTGCCAGGAAAGTTTCTACCACGAACTATTTTTCAGTTGATACGTGTTGGGATTTAATCATTCGGTGTCGACTAAAACTAGCCCGTCCCTTTAAATTATAGTTTGAAATAGTCTATACAACTTCTCTATCCCATCAATTAGCCTAGGTCCTGGTCTGCAAATAGTATCGCAAGAGATAGGCTGCATTTTGTTCTCTCGAACCGCTGTGATATGTTCCCATTCCCCAGTAAAAATGTCATCGACAGTTCTATGGCAAATGGGGTTCTGCGCAATGCATCCTTTACATTTCGAAGGTAGTGGTTGACTCTTGTCAACGCCGCAAAACAGTATCACCTCTGGGTCAAACTCTTTAATCTGATCCCAACTCACCTTGACGTAGGGATCATTTGACTGAAGATCCATCAACTGAGCCCCAGCTAGTCTCAAAGCATCATATTGAAACGATTTCGGTCCAGGCGTAACCAAAGGATCTATACTCATTAAGCGAAAGACCCTCGGTTTTCTAAGGATAGATTTATGCCTAAGGTTAGCTATTCTCTCCTTCAATGTTCTAATAAGGGGTTGTACTGTAGCTTCAGTTTTACTCATATTACCCAATTTACTCATAAGAATAAAAAGGTCGTCTACATTTATGGGAGTCGCAGCAAGAACTTCGATTTTATTATTTTTCAACTCCTCTATGAGTTTTCTGTGCAAGGCATCATCAACTAGAACAATGTCAGGTTGGAGATAAATAATTTTGGATAGTTGAGGATATCCAAAGGTACCAACTTTGTACTTAGATTGAGCTTTCTCTGGATAATCGCAGTGTTCCGTCACCCCAATTACACGTGCTTCTAACCCTAAGAAGTATAACATTTCAGTAGCCGAGGGAACCAGGGAAATAATTCTTTGAACTATTTTTGGGCGAGCATCATAAGTAGACATATTCGACCACCCCCAAGATCCCTTGTTTGGTCCAAGGCATCATGAGGTAAGCGATGTTCCGTACTTTTCATAAAACACAATCTCCGCCATAAGTTTCCGTGGACGTGGCCGCCGTTCCTCGGCTGCATAGCCCAAAGGTGTCATAGCTACTACTCGCACATTGTCGGGAACGTCTAAAGATTCCCGAACTTTCTCTTCACTGAATAAGCCCTGCCAACACGTCCCCAAGCCTTGATCGGTCGCCGCCAATAGTAAATGTTCCATAGCTAGTCCTGCGTCTAGCATCATAAAGTCTTTGCCTTCCCAAACTTCCGATTCAGCTGGCACAGCGCAGAGCACAATGACAATGGGTGCTCCCATCAAAGCCTTCCGCCCAGGATTGGACTCCCCCATGCTCTCCGCTAAGCCCTTCCGAGCAGTTGCATCTTCTACCACAATAAAACGCCAGCATTGCATGTTTTTCCAAGACGGTGCCAGTCGGGCTGATTCTAAGATATACTCCAATTTTTCTCGCTCCACCGGCTTATCTAAATAACTACGTAAACTTCGGCGAGCCTGAACCACTTCTAAAAAATTCATCTTCAAGTCCTCCAATCAATCTCTTTTCATATCAACGATATATTCATACTTTAATTTATAGTATTCTCTTATAGTATTCTCTTAAAAAGCTTGTTTCCCTGCAATATTCTAAATAGTTTAAATTTACATACTTTTTTATAAGGTTAATTTTTCAGCTTATATTTATAATTGACAACTATATATTGGTGTTATAGTATATTCTATATATTCAAAATATAATGAATATATAGAATACCAAGGCATTTACCAATCCTGATCCCAAAAAAGAGCCTTTTCCAGGTACAGGATCTACTATTCCTCCCCTGCGAGCATGTAAGACCTTTTTCGGCCATCATTATCATCCTTAAATTTTCTAGAAATTATGATTATAAAAAAGAAAGGAGATGAAAAGGTATGTCAGGCCTTATATTGGTCCATACCGGGAATGGCAAGGGCAAGACCACTGCGGCTTTGGGGTTGAGCATGAGAGCACTTGGGCATAACCAAATCGTCGGATTTCTTCAATTCATGAAGGGTAGTAAAAATTACGGGGAAGTAAAAATTGCCGCTTTGTTAGAAAACTTCACCTTTGTACAATCGGGCCAGGAATCCTTTGTCTCGTACGAAAATCCAGATCCTATTGATATTCAGATGGCTCAAGATGGGCTTGAACTTGCCACTCACTGGTTTGAAGAGGATAAATTTGACCTAATTGTTCTTGATGAAATCCTTGTCGCGGTTGCCTTCAAATTAATATCGGTTCCACTGGTCTTAGCCTTAATCCAAAAGAGGCCTGCCCATCTTAATTTAGTTTTGACGGGACGTTATGCATCTCCTGAGATCTTGGCAATTGCCGATACTGTGACTGAAATGAAAGAGGAACGGCATGCTTACCAACGAGGGGTTGAGGCAAAGGCAGGGATGGAATTTTGAACCAAGAAATACTGGACCAATGGATAGTGCGTCTTTTTGATAGAGATCGAAGGGCAACCGCCAAACTCATTTCTTGCGTTGAAGACGACGTAGAGCGGGCGCATATTATGCGTTCTGTGATAAAACAAACCGGGCATCAGATGGTTGTTGGAGTTACGGGGCCACCGGGATCAGGGAAAAGTTCACTAGTTGAGGCTTTAACAAAACTCTACCGTGATAACGATGAAAGAGTAGGGATTGTTGCGGTAGATCCTAGTAGTCCTTATTCTGGAGGAGCTATTTTAGGTGATCGTATTCGTATGCAGGCTCATGGTACAGACCGGAACGTATTTATCCGAAGCATGGGGACTCGAGGACATTTGGGGGGTGTAACACGATCAACCGCCGACATCCTACGCATTTTGGAGGGTGCAGGATATGGACGACTTCTGTTGGAAACGGTGGGAGTCGGACAGTCTGAACTTGAGATTATGCAAATGGCAGATACCGTAGTCGTTGTGCTTAACCCAGGGACAGGGGATGGAATTCAGGCCATCAAAGCAGGAATTATGGAAATTGCAGATATCTTCGTTATCAATAAATCAGATTTGCCAGGCGCTGATCGCATGAAAGGTGACATCGAGATGATGTTAAACCTGAGTTGTGGCAAGACTTGGCGTCCACCAGTCCTCCTAACTAGTGTTATAGAAAATAAAGGGTTGGATGTTTTATTCGATAAAATTGAGCTTCATCAGGCATATTTGTTGGAATCAGGTCAAAGGGATGAGCGCCGTAGAGAACGTCTTCGCCAGGAAGTCTGTCGTCTCTGGGAAGATAAAGCCCTTGACGCTTTTGAAATCATGTGGGAAGCAGCTAGTGGAACATTGGGAAATAATGATCATGAAGATCCTTACGAGGTAGCACAGATGCTATGGCAAGAACGTTTTAAGGAGGCTAAATGAGATGAGTAATAACTTCTTGAGCTGGAAAGCAAAATATGACGCTCAAAAAGAGCGAAAGGGCCCTTTCTTTACCGTGTCTAGTGTACCAATAGACCCGCTTTATGCACCGGGGCATACTGCCGATATTGACTATGAACGAGATTTGGGAAATCCAGGTGAGTATCCCTATACTCGTGGAGTCCAACCTAATATGTACCGTGGACGACTCTGGACCATGCGGATGTTTGCGGGGTTTGCCACCGCCACAGAAACTAATGAACGGTATAAGTATTTACTCAATCAAGGGCAAACAGGTTTGAGTGTGGCTTTTGATATGCCCACCATCATGGGTTATGATTCAGATCACCCACGTGCCTACGGAGAGGTTGGTCGGGTCGGCGTGGCCATCGATTCGCTGCAAGATATGGAAACCTTGTTCCAGGATATACCGTTAGACAAAGTTAGTACTTCTATGACCATCAATGCGCCCGCATCCATCCTTTGGGCCATGTATATAGTGGCTGCTGAAAAGCAGGGTGTCCCGGCTAATAAATTAACAGGAACAATTCAAAACGACATTTTAAAGGAATACATTGCTCAAAAGTCTTGGATTTTTCCTCCGGATCCTTCCATGCGTCTCATAACGGATATTTTCAAGTTCGCCAAAGATAATGTGCCGAAGTGGAATAGCATTAGTATCAGCGGTTATCACATTCGCGAGGCCGGATCAACAGCCTTACAAGAATTAGCGTTTACGCTCGTTGATGGCTTTGCGTATGTCGAGGCAGGTATTAAAGCCGGTCTTGATGTGGATGACTTTGCACCTCGTTTGTCGTTCTTCTTTAATTCCCATACCGATTTCTTTGAAGAGATCGCTAAATTACGCGCAGCTCGTCGGATCTGGGCGCGCCACATGAAGGAAAAATACGGGGCCAAAAATGAAAAAAGTCTACTGCTGCGTTTCCATACTCAAACTGCGGGCTGTTCCTTAACGGGTCCACAAATGGAAAACAATATTGTGAGAACAGCCTATCAGGCGATGGCTGCTGTTCTAGGAGGAACTCAGTCGTTACACACCAATTCCATGGATGAGGTCTTGGCATTGCCTTCGGAAAAATCCGTTCAAATTGCTCTAAGAACCCAGCAAGTTCTCGCTTATGAAACGGGGGTTACGAATACCATTGATCCGTTAGCTGGTTCTTATTTTGTGGAGACCTTGACCAATCAGATGGAAGAAGGTGCTGAAGAATACTTCCGCAAGATTGATGAATTCGGGGGGGTCCTGGGCGCAATTCGAGAGAATTTCTTCCAGCAGGAAATTGCCGATGCGGCTTATCGTTATCAAAAAGAGATCGAAAGCAAAGATCGGATTATTGTAGGCATTAATGGATTTGTTAATGAGAAGAAAGACGACAAGATGGATTTATTGAAAATAGACCCTGAGGTTGAGCGTTCTCAAGTAAGCAAGCTTACTGCGTTAAAACAGAGCAGGGATAACATCCGCGTTCAGACTACCTTGGCGGATTTGAAGGCAGCTGCTCAGGGTTCCGATAATATGATTCCCAAGATCATGGACGCCGTACGGGCTTATGCCACTGAGGGCGAAATGATTGCGGTCCTCAAGGAAGTTTTCGGAGAGTATCGTGAACAAGCCGTATTTTAAGTAACAGTGTGGGAGGAAACATTATGAAGAAGACTCGAATTCGCGTCTTGGTAGGTAAGCCTGGATTGGACGGACATGACCGGGGTGCTAAGGTCATCGCTCGAGCTCTGCGTGATGCGGGGATGGAAGTGATTTACTCTGGATTGCATCAAACCCCGGAACAACTTGTGGAAGCTGCGATCCAAGAAGATGTCGATTTAATTGGGATCAGTGTTCTGTCGGGGGCACATATGACGATCTTCCCGAAAATTAAAGAACTTCTGAAAGAGCAGAATGCTGAGGATATTTTACTCATGGGCGGAGGGACAATCCCAGATGAAGATATTGTCTCACTCTTGAAGGATGGATATGCTGAAGCGTTGTTTACGCCGGGAGCAACTACTACAGAGATCGTGAGTTGGATCGAAGGAAAATTATCGGCTAGTAAAGAAGATGTTATCTGAACGACCTTAGAGGAGAATAAACAGAAGATGAGGTATTGATGATGTTAAACTCTAAAGAAGATTTAACACGAGAACAAGCACTTGCTCTACTTGACGACTTTGCTAAACGGTGGTTAGCTCACGATGGGCTATGGTTCCAAGCCATTGAGCAAGTACGTGGACTTGACGAAGCGGTGGAGCGTGATATCGAGGCGTGGCGCAAATTTACGGTCATTGAGGCTAAACGCATCATGTCTTTCCTAGACTTACCTAAAGATGGTGGGTTAGACGCCTTAGAAAGAGCCTTAAAGTTTCGAATTTATGCTTTTCTAAATGTTCAAGAGTTCTCTAGAACTGACGATAGCACTTTAATTTTTAAAATGGTCGATTGTCGAGTACAGTCTGCCCGAAAGCGAAAAGGTCTTCCTGACCATCCGTGTAAGCCAGTTGGAGAAGTTGAATACTCTTTATTCGCGTCTACGATTGATCCTCGCATTAAAACGAGTTGCATTGCTTGCCCACCAGACCCCCATCCAGAAGAATTCTATTGTGGATGGAAGTTTACCATGAGCGATGAGTAACGTGGCTCTTACAAACTGCTGTTTGGTTAATGCACTCGTTCAGCTTAAGCTGAACATTGAATAGTAACTATCTATAGAACTCTCATATAAAGAACGATAGCACGCGCATATAACGCGGTTCTATCGTTCTTTATAGATAAGCATTCTTTGACCTTCTACTGCTTCCAAGCCCGGGAGGAGTTTAACTTTTAAATATCGAACTATATTTTAAGCAAGAAGGGAGATAGTGAATGAGTCCTTCGAACAATGCCAGTAGTCTTATCGATCAGCGCGAAAGATTTGCTCTAAGCGAGAAAATTTGTGATGCCCACATTCATCTTTTCCCAGATCGTTTAATGGAGGCAATTTTAAACTGGTTTGTGCAACAAGGGTGGACTATGCCCTATCGCCAACCCGTTGAAGAACTATTAAACTATTTAGAAAACATCGGGGTAACGTCGGCTTTTGTTTTAGGGTATGTGCATAAAAAAGATATGTCAGCAGGAATTAACTTATGGCTGAAAGACCTATGTCATAATCACCCCTGGTTACACCCTTTTGCTGCCCTACATCAGGAAGACTATGAGCTTGAAAGTATCTTAAGCCAAGCCCTTGATGAATGGGATTTTCCAGGTGTCAAAATCCACACTTTCGTTCAAGAGATTGCTGTTAACGACGGGCGTCTGTGGCCTATGTATCGAATGCTCAGTGATAGGCGAAAAGGTCTAATTCTACATTTAAGCGGTATGCCGATAGAAAGCCCTTATACACGAGTAGAGCCCCTTGGGGAAGTGCTCAGATCCTTCCCCAATCTTAAAGTCACCATTGCTCACATGGGACTTCCGAATGACTTCTCCCTCGCTGTAGAATTTGCTGCTAACTATTCCAACGTCTACCTCGACACAGCCTTCATCTTTGGTAATCCACGCTTTCCAGTGCAGGATAAGTGGCTTAAGGCAATTGAAGCAAACCCTACAAAATTTATGTTCGGGACAGATTTTCCCATCATGGATTACTCCCCCTGTAATGCCCTCCAAGCCCTAAAGCAGCTCCCTCTTACAGAGGAGATTAAAACGATGTTACTTTGGGATAATGCCATGATATTTCTTAATAACTAAAGGTTATTCAGATGTTATCTAGCTTCATTAGTTTAATAACCGGATTTTTTACCTGTCATTGTACTAACTACTAACTTGAAAATAGTGATCCCCGACAATTGGGCATCTTCAACCATCTTTAATCCATCCCCATACTGCTGCATGATGATTTGTAATGCTTTTCGTTTCCCACCGAGATCCTCGATGAATTCGACTTCGCCGAACCCTATAATACTCTGATAACGCATGGTCCAGTTGCATCCGTGCTCACTTGGAATAACCTGCGTATCAATTTCAACTTCAAAGCAGGCCTTAGGATTTTCCTTAAGAATCATTAACTTTAGACCTTCTAGACCAGAATGGAAATATAATTCTCGATCCTCGTAGCCGAAACTCATCGGTATAATATAGGCCATACCTTCGTAGGATACCCCTAATCGGCATACCTGAGCCTTCTTCATGATCTCATCTAACGCTTTCTGTTCTGTGATTTCCTTATCGTTTCTACGCATAATTCTACCTCTTTTCTATCGTTTCCATTTTATAGAGTTTAGCTAAGACTATTTCAAATAAAGACAACGTTCCATAATGGGGATATACGGGGACCATTCATCATCTGGATGGTTCTCTTTTGCTTGGTCAAAATGGAAGAGTTCGGCATCCATAGCATCTGCATAGTGGATTGCCAAGGCTTCCATTAACTTGGGCCTTTTGGGAGATTGCCATTCATATTTCCCATGGTGACTTGTAATGATATGCAGTAACTTGGATCGTAACTCACGCGAGAAATCCGGGATTTTCGCGATCTCATCGGTTAAGAGCTCGATCCCCAAGATAATGTGTCCTAGGAGCCGCCCTTCAGTTGTAAATTTAATCCCTCTAGTATAAGAATACTCCCCAATCTTACCAACATCATGCAAAAGTGCACCCGTTATCACTAAATCACGGTCCATGTTGGGGTAATGACTTGCAATCCCCTCAGCAATCTCCGCCACCCTAACGCTGTGCTCCCAAAGTCCGCGCAGATAGGCTTGATGAATTTTCATGGCAGCAGGGGCTTGCCGATAGGCGGGTCCCCATACTGGGTGACTAAAAAATTGATCTAGTAGAGCTTTAAGTTCAGGCTGTGTCACCTTATCTAAAATTGACTTTAAGCGATTTTCCAATTCCTTGGAGGTCACCGGAGAGCAGGGCAAAAGGTCGGATAAATCGACCTCATCTTGGGGGATCATCCGGATTGTTTCGATTGTAAGATCAAGTGCGCCACGATATTCAGAAACAACCCCTTTAACGCGAAAAACATCCTGATCATTGAGCCATCCAAGAACTTTTGGATCATAGTTCCACATTTTCCCTTGGATCATTCCCGAGCTGTCTTGACACATCAAAGAAAGATAAGCTCCAGGCTTTTGGCGAAAAGAAACCTCTTTCCATTCATTGACCAGTACAATTCCCTCAAACCGTTCTCCAGCTTTATAATCTTTCAACATAAAGTATAGTCTTCCCTTCGTTTTAGAGTGTTGTCTATATTCCATATCACATTTCGATCGTTCTCCAGCCTTTTGAAGGAAATCAAGTGTCGCCAGTTTCTTAGTGATTTGCTGTAATCCATAGGCTTTTGACTATGGCAAGTCTTTTCCCGAATCTTCTCCGAGTATAACATGTCTGCGCACTGATTGTTGCTCCAGTGCTTTTAGCCATTGAATATCTACTTAACTTGAGTCTTAAACTGGGTTTCATGCAATTTTTTATAGAGACCATCTTTTTGCATTAATTCTTCATGTTTTCCTAATTCTGCAACAATCCCATTTTCGATGACAAGAATGAGATCCGCCGCGAGAACCGTAGACAGCCTATGAGCAATAACAAAACTCGTTCGATTACTTAACAAGGGTACCATTGCCTTTTGTATATACTCCTCAGACACGGAATCTAGGGAGGAGGTAGCTTCGTCGAGAATAATTAGTCTTGGGTTTTTCAAGATTACCCGAGCTATAGAAACTCTTTGCTTTTCTCCACCAGATAACTTTATCCCTCTATTCCCGACCATTGTCTTATAGTTCTCGGGCAACGTCATTATAAAATCATGAATATAGGCTGCCTTACACGCCTTGATGATCTCTTCTTCTGTAGCGTCACTTCTCCCATATCTTAAGTTTTCTTCGATAGTGTCGTTAAAAAGATACGGTTCTTGCATCACTATGCCAATCTGCCTACGAAGCGATTCTAAAGTTACATCTCGGATATCCTGATCATCTATTTTTATACTCCCTGCGACGACGTCATATAAGCGGGGGATTAAATTCGTAATGGTGGTTTTCCCTGCCCCACTGGGCCCGACCAGAGCAACCATGGTGCCGGGTTCGACTGAAAAGCTGATATCTTCTATAACTTTAACCTCACTGTTATAAGCAAAGTATACTTTTTCAAAATCAACCTTACCTTTAATGGTCTCTAGGCATACAGCACCTTGTTTATCTTCAATCTCTTGTTTCTGATCAAAATACTCAAAAATTCTTGTGAATAAAGCCATGGATCTTGTAACATCAATATGAATGTTCGACAGCTGCGTGACGGGCGAATAAAGTCTACCTAACAACGTAACAAAGGCTATGATACTTCCAATTGATATCTCACCCTGAATAAACAAATATCCTCCATATAAGTAAATAAGCATCGGTCCAACAGATATAAAGGTGGTTATGGTCATTCTAAACCATCTGCCGACAACTGACTCCCTGATCTGCAGGCTTGCAACCTCTTGGTTCATATGCTCAAATTTCTTATATTCATCCTTCTCTTTAGTAAATATTTTGGTAAGTATCGCTCCGCTTATACTAAGCGTCTCTTGAATAATCTGATTAAGGTTACTTATTTTTTCTTGACTCTTTGTAGCGATCTTCCATTTATGCATACCGACTTTCCTCGTTGGGTAAATGAAGGTTGGTAGGATGAGCATGCCAACAAGGGCGAGTTTCCAGTTCATAGTGACTAAGACTATCGCGGTCGAGATCAGAACAAAGACACTACTCAATACATTCACGACAGACGAGTTAAAGATATCTTGAATTCCGTCTATGTCATTCGTTAGTCTCGTAATAATTTCACCAGGCTTCGCAGAGGAATAAAAGTTCAAGGACATGCGCTGCAAATGCGAGTACATTTGATTTTTCATGGTCAAGATTATGTGTTTTGAAATCCAAATACTTAAATAGGCCTGAGCTACTTGTAGAAGTCCTAAGATTATCGTGATTCCTACGGAAACGAAGATAAACAGACTCAAGAGCTTTAAATCCTTCTGGGGCAAAGCTCTATCAATAATATTTTTAATAAGCAGCGGTGGAATTAGCCCCAAGATAGAATTCACTATAATACAGCCGATCACTAGAAGCATGCGCTTCCAATAAGGAATAAAATAGCTTAAAATTCTGGAAAGCATTTTCTTCGTAACCTTAGGCATTTCTACGTTTTCGTCTGCAAATCTCAATCTGCCGACTCCTTGTTTCATGGTATCAACTCCTCTGGCTGTGCCGGCTGCTAACCCTGAATGATTATACCATAATTCAATCAGAGAGAAAAAAGCATACTTACTATTGTTTGTTAAGTTATAGGAAGTACAAGCCTGTGGGTAGCAAAAAAAAATCCCCGACATAACATATTCAAAATTGACTATATTGAAAGTTAGCCATGGCTAACCTATCGCTAAAAGGGGGTACATAAGGTGAATAATACAGACCGAATTGCTTTTTAATGCTCCAATGACAAAGGACCGTAATGAAACTTAAGTTTCATTACGGTCCTTTCCCTAATTGCTTAGCTCGTTGTGAAAGTTAATCTTGTGTCAGGTCCCTCTGGATTGATTCCCTCTGCGGCTACTCTGACTAGCAATGTATGGTCGCCACTGAAGTCTAACAAAACGTATGTTGATTCTTCATAGGTTACATATCCAACTCCATCGAGCTTGTATTCCATTCCTATTGCCAGGCCATCTACTGTGTTTGCATTGTCATCTCTTGTTAGGACTGGTGCTTCCGGCGTTACAGGGTAAGATTCCTCTGAAGGAGCTACAACTGTGCTCATAATCAAAGTGACTGCAGTCTGTGCCAACAGTCGGCCATTAATCGAGGCCTTGGTCCCTAGCGTGATATTGGTCTTGCCGAGTACAATTCCCTCAAAATGCGCACCCGATCCGATCGCAACAGTTTGAGCAGCCTGCCAGAAGATGTTCTTGGCTTGTGCTCCACCAGAGAGGATAATCTGAGTATTTGCTGCTTGAGTAATTCCTTTAGCTATTTGGAAGATGAAAACATCATTTGCTCCACCATGGAGTGTGACATCCGAATTTATTAAAACCCCTGTGCCTCACTTGTAAACACCAGGTGTAAGTGTTTGACCACTAAGGTCTCCAGTATACAATTCTGTATAATTGACAGCTCGTCCCGCAGCATCGGTGTACGCTGTTTCCATGTCACCTACCGTTGTGGTAAGCTTACTCGGAGTTGGAGAAGCATAGTCTGGCGCGTATGCCTTTCCAGTAACTTGAGATGACGTTGAAAATTCATTAGTGGCATCTTGTGTCAGAGAAAATCCAGTTATGGCCGTGGAAGAGATTGGACTAACTGCTATATTTCCAGTAATAACAGAATTGGGTACTGTTGAAATTCCTGTTTTGGCCAAGATTGCATAATCACCAGCCGTGCCAAGGTTTACAGGAGCGGTCACAACTGCTGGAGTTTTACTTACAACATCAGAATAAGCACTTTCCGCAACTATGTTTGAAGCAGTTGTTTTGAAATAATACAACGTACCATTTACTAGCCCAGTCACATCATAAGCTTCTGTAGTAACTGTATCCGTCCCGCTAATTAAATCATAAGTTAAATCGTCTAGTGATTGATATATGTTATAACAAGTAGCTCCTGTAACTGGCGACCACGTTAAATCGATTTGTGAATCTCCAGCAGTCGCAACAAGGTTTGTTGGAGCTATAAGGCCTGTTGCTCCAGTGGCTGTTGGAGTCGCAGCGAATGCTGAACTAAATGACAGTAATACCATGCTTAAAACTAAAAAAGGTGACAAAAGCTTTATAAATAAGTTGTTCTTCACAATTCTCATATTTTTTCTCTCCTTCTATATTTCTTCTTTAATAAATAAAAAATTCTTCAACACGGCCGCCCCTACTCCTCCCAGCTTATATTAATGGAAAAAATTTCAGTCTTACCTTCCTAATTAATGTATAATACGATGCAAGTTCTTACTTTCAGGGGGTCTTCATGCCGAAGCATTGCCAAAAAAGTATTATTTTACAATAGTAAGGAACACAGAAATAAAGCCATTTAGCCTACACCCTTAAAACCCATTGACAGACAAATTTATCTATGCTAGTCTTTAAATAATTAATTTAATGCCCAAAGAACGAGTACACTTTTCTTCTAGTAAAAGGAAGTGTTTAAAAGGGAAGTCAGCTTAAATCTGACGCGGTCCCGCCACTGTGATAGGGAGTAGCCTTACAACATGTCACTGGATTTCAGGTATATGCAATTTGAAGATGCCTAATCTGGGAAGACGTAAGACTATGATGAACTAAAGCCAGGAAACCTGCTCGTTTTGTCATACACCTTGAGCACCCACGACGGATGGGTAGTAGGTAAGGTTAACTATGTTCTGTAGACATATTTACAACCTCCTGCCTTTGTGTGCAGGAGGTTGTTTTATTTTTAAAAGGAGTGTAATAGAATGAACCTAAGTAAGTTTAAAAAGATTTTTTTATTGATAGCCTACGTTCTTACAGTCTATATATTTCTTCCAGATGATGCCTACGCGATGCATATTATGGAAGGATTCTTGCCCTATAATTGGGCCGCGTTCTGGTGGCTGGCTATGATTCCCTTTGTGATTGCCGGGGTACGTTCCATTAAGAGGACAGTTGCTCTCCACCCTAGTTTGAAGATGTTACTCGGTATGGCTGGGGCGTTTGCTTTTGTTTTATCGGCTTTGAAAATTCCCTCTGTAACTGGGAGTAGTTCGCATCCGACAGGCGTTGGCCTAGGCACTATACTTTTCGGACCAACCGCTATGACTGTATTAGGAATGATTGTCTTAATATTCCAAGCTTTGCTACTGGCCCATGGTGGAATAACGACCCTCGGAGCGAACACTTTCTCCATGGGAGTTGTTGGTCCTTTTGTCTCCTACGGTATCTATAAGGGCGGCAAAAAACTTGGTTTTCCTCTATGGCTTTCAGTTTTCTTGGCTGCTACTTTAGGGAACCTAATGACCTACGTTACTACCTCCGTTCAGTTGGGATTAGCTTTCCCCGCCGCCACAGGGGGAGTGATGGCTTCCATAGTTAAATTCATGAGTATTTTTGCCTTTACGCAGATTCCTCTAGCCATAAGTGAAGGTATACTTACCGTCATGATAATTAATGTCCTTAGTGCTTATAGTCAAAAAGAGTTGCAAATTCTATCGGTATTTACTGGCAAAGAATTACCCACTGGCAAACGGAGGGTAAAACCATGAAACTGATAACTAAGAACGGTCTTTTACTAATTCTGGTCGTTATACTAGCCTTTGCTCCACTTTATATCGCACGCACCGCCGAATTCTCCGGTGCCGATACTCAGGCATCAGCGGAGATCAACACGCTCAATCCCAATTATCAGCCTTGGTTTAAACCTTTATGGGAACCGCCTAGTGGAGAAGTTGAATCTTTCTTGTTTGCCTTACAAGCAGCCATCGGTAGCGGATTCGTTTTTTATTATTTAGGGTATGCCAAGGGAAAACACAGTGCCAGTAAGAAGGATCAGCTGTGATCGATATTGATTCTTACGCCTATAGCAATAACTTAAAAAAGGTTCACCCTGGGGAGAAGTCGCTTTTTGCTGCGCTTACCATGACCGTTTGTCTAACCGCGCCTACCCTCATCACCCCACTCATTGTCCTAGTCTTGATGGCTGGAGCAATAATCTTGAAAGCCGGCATCCCCGCTCGGATCTTTCTCCGACTGATGCTTGTCCCACTTTCTTTTCTTCTATTGAGTGTCTTAACCATTGCTTTTTCGATCTCGTCTAATCCGTTAGGATTTTGGATTGCTCAAACTATACACGGCTTAACTATTGGGATTCGCTACCCCGATCTGATAACAGCTTTTCAACTCTTTTTAAGATCGCTGGGGGCTGTCTCTTGCCTTTATTTTTTAGCCCTTACCACACCGATGACTGAAATCATCACAGTACTCCACAGGTTGAAAGTCCCTAGCATTATTACGGAATTAATGCTGCTTACTTATCGGTTTATCTTTGTTTTAATGGAAACTGCTTTCACTATCAAAAGAGCCCAATCGTCCCGTTTAGGGTATATATCCCTGAAAATTTCCTATCGATCACTGAGTCGGCTCTTTTCAGCACTCTTAGGCAAGGTCTTTGTAAAGTCGCAAGAACTTTACAATGCTATGGCAGCTCGGTGTTACACGGGAGAAATTAAAGTACTTACCAAGAAATATCCTGTTAGCCTGAGAAATTATATTATCATAATTGGGCTTGAACTTACTTTGATCTTATTTAATTTATATTTAAGGATCCCACTTCTTTAAGTGGGTCTTCACTTGCTAGGGAGGGATAAATTTGCCGGAGGTTATACTTGAAGCAGTTAATTTAGATTATTCTTATCCTGATGGTACAAATGCTCTGCGCAATATAAATTTTCAAGTTAAAAAAGGAGAAAAGCTTACTATTCTGGGATCAAATGGAGCCGGAAAATCGACCCTTTTCATGCAATTCAACGGACTTTATCGCCCGATTTCAGGGTGCATCAAGTATCAAGGACAAGCTATTTCTTATAAAAATAAAGATCTGATAGAATTACGCAAAAAAGTAGGGATTGTCTTTCAAGATCCGGATAGCCAGCTGTTTTCCTCTAGTGTTTATCAGGATATCTCGTTTGGTCCCCTTAATCTCGGACTTGCAGAACCAGAAGTGGAAGCGAGAGTAAAACAAGCCCTGATTGATACGGAAACCACAGACCTTGAAGACAAGCCCACTCACCTATTGAGTTACGGGCAGAAAAAAAGAGTTTCTATCGCAGGCGTTCTAGCGATGGAACCCGAAGTAATAATTTTTGATGAGCCAACAGCTGGATTGGATCCTCGTCATGCCAGTGAGTTCATGCACCTTTTAAAAAATCTGAGCGATGAAGGAAAGACCATCATAATTTCCACACATGACGTGGATTTAGCTTATTCCTGGTCAGATCGTTTAGTCATTATGTCTAACGGAGAGATCATTGCACACGGAGAGCCTGGTGAACTATTCATGCGACCTGAACTTATTGAACGTGCTGATTTAGCCCTTCCTAGTCTGTTAGCGATATATTGTGGGTTGCTGGAAAAAGGATGGTTACCAACCTCTACCCCTTTGCCTAAAACCAAAGCAGATTTGCTTTTAATCATTTCCCTTGTCCCCATGTACATCTCGCCTAAAACTAAGGACAGCTGATTATGCTGTCCTTAATTTATTACACCAGTCTTTCTCTTAATTATATTAAGTCGCTCTGCTGCCCTTGGATGTCAAACTGTTGCCGGAGAAGTAAAGGTTTACAAATAGACATAATAGAGTATAATTTGATATAACATGCAAATGCAAGGCGTTTGCAAATTGAAAAGAGGTAGTTTCTATGAATTTAAGATCAGTTAAACTTCTTTGCCTAGTATTATTAAGCTTATTGATGATAAGTGGGTGTGGGACTAACAACGAATCTAAGAATACTGTTAATCCCACTGAAGACTCAAGTTCAACCACCACAATAGCTGCTTCATTCTATCCAATGTATATATTCGCTTTGAACATTGCCAAAGATATCCCGAATGTTAACGTCATTGATATGACTAAGCCCACCGCAGGATGCCTCCATGATTATGCAGCAACTCCTGATGACATGAAGAATTTGGAGGGAGCAAAAGTCCTTATTACCAACGGAGCAGGAATGGAATCCTTCATGGATAAGATTACGAGTCAAATGCCGAATCTTAAAATAGTTGAAGCCAGTAAAGGTATCGAGCTCATCAAAGGAGATGGGGATGAGGGCGATAATCCTCATGTATGGGTAAGTATTACTAATGCAATTACGCAGGTGCAAACTATTGGAAATCAACTCGCTTTATTAGACCCAACTAATGCCACGAAATATAAAGAGAACACTAATGTGTACATTAAAAAGCTTGAAGCTCAAAGAACTAAAATGCACGTAGCCTTGGACGGCCTAAAAAGCCGAGACATCGTTACATTCCATGAGTCATTTCCCTATTTCGCGAAAGAATTTAACTTTAACATCGCAGGAGTCGTAGAACGCGAACCAGGCTCTGCTCCCAATGCTAAAGAACTAAGTGAAACTATAGACCAGGTCAAAGCTCTTAAAATCAAAGCTCTTTTTGCAGAACCACAATATCCACCTAAAGCGGCAGAAACAATTGCTACGGCGACGGGTGCTAAAATTTACACACTTGACCCCGT
>Ga0209386_1000078_pt1 | contig 49469 bp, 49 predicted proteins | sample NGEPertwo_FD_184510 | JGI IMG/M metagenome (GOLD analysis project Ga0209386, IMG submission 184510) | Arctic peat soil microbial communities from the Barrow Environmental Observatory site, Barrow, Alaska, USA - NGEE Permafrost154B-two... | ecosystem: Environmental > Terrestrial > Soil > Wetlands...
GTCGAGGTGCGGCAGGTCCTCGATGTAGCCCTGCCGCACCTCGACATATTCGTAGCCGGCGGCAGCGATGTTGCGGCGCGCGCGGTCGAGCATCCCCTCGGTCATGTCGACGCCGATCACCCGGCCTTCTGGTCCCACCATCTCGGCGGCAAGCAGCAGGTCGATTCCTGCTCCGCAACCCAGATCGAGCACTGTCTCGCCCGGCAGCAGATCGCTGAACGCCGTCGGATTGCCGCAACCAAAGGAATTTTCCACCGCGTCCGCGGGGAGCGCTTCCAGTTGGGACGCCTGGTAGCCCGCGCTTTGCACGGCCGTTCCTTTCTGCCGTGGCTCGCCGCAGCAACCCGGTCCGCAGCCGCATCCACTGTTGACCGCCCTGGTATAGGCCTCGGATACCTGCCGCCTGATGTCGTCGCTACTTCTTTCCATGCTTCCCTTCCTCCGACGATGCTGCAGGACAACAAGATTCGAATGCGTTTGCCAGATCGCGCAGGTAGCGGACGAGCCCGCCGGTTTCCAGCCGGTACCAGACCTCTCGGCCTCTCCTCTCGGCCTCGACCACTCCCGCTTCACGCAAGATGGTGAGGTGGCGGGAAACCACGGAGAGATCTTGAGGGCAGCAGGTACCCACCTCAGAAACGCGGAGAGGCCGCCCAGCCGAAGCCAAGCTACCCAGGATGCTGGCTCGGCTGGGGTCGGCCAATGCTTTGAACAACTCGACCGCGATCGGTTCTCGAAGCCCCCCGTTCCCTGCTTCGAGGCAATTGTCTAGTTTGCACGCTTGCGCATTCATGCAAGCATTATCTCCCCCAACGGCGTCCCAGTCAAGGGGTGAGTCACCTCATGCCCGGCGGGAAGCCACTCCCCTTCGACCCAATTAGGCGCGCCGCCCGGGCGAACAGAACGCGCCGCCCGGGGCAAGGCCCGGGGGCGCGTCGAGGGAGGCCCGGGGGCGCGTCGAGGCTAGGTCGTGGCCGGCGCGACAGGTGACGTCACGTGAGCCAGCCATCCCGGGCCGGCGGAGACGAAGCGCTCGCCGCTGGGAGGACCCACCCGTCCAGGGTAACTGGGGATCCGACATTCACCCAGCCGTCCAAGGCTATGGCCGGCGCATTTGCTACCACCCAGCCGTCCAAGCCCACGGGCGCCTGGACCGCTGCCCATCCGTCCAGCGGCACCGGTTCGGCGGCGTCGCCCCACCCCCAAAGGGCCACGAGGGCAAGCATGAGCATCAAGAAAATGGCCAAAGCACCGCCCAGAAAGCCGGCGCCGGTCTCCTCCGGGTGGCGGAGCCGCTGGACCATGGGCGTTGAACGCGGGTTCCTGTCGACCCTCAGGCCACTTTTGAAAGGCGCGGGATGTCTAATAGCATTCATGGCTGTCACCTCGACAGACAAACAAGGATAGGGACGGAGGCTCTGCAATCTGCCTAACATGCAGCGATCTATTCCCTTCGTAACACTTGTTACAAACTCTTAGGGATGCCATGCGGGTGAGCCGCCGCTATCCCGGCGATAAGAGAGCCAAAGCTATGCAACCATCTATCTCCAGCCAAACCGTCCGCGCCCTCCGCACAGGGGCGCAAGGACTCCGGCCACCCGGCGATCAGCCCTCATCCACGACTGTTGCCGGAGTGGTTTCCCGAGTCGACGTTCAGGCCCAGGAGGAGAAAGCCGCGTCGCTCCAGATGAGAGCGCGCAGCACCGGCCTCACCTGGAACGATGTGGAACGCGCGCGAACCGAGAAGCGGTCGGTGATCAGGATCTGGCTGATGCGCGGAACCCTTCACCTGGTGACCCCGGATTACCTAGAGTGGCTTCTTCCCTTGCTTGGGCCCTATTTCATCAAGGCCGGCCGCCGACGTTTACTCGCCCTGTGGGGGAACGAGAACACGCTGCGCAGGGGGCTGCACGCTCTAGTGCGGGCGCTCGAGGAAGGCCCCCTCACCCGAGGGGAATTGCGGGGACGTCTGCTGCGCGAGGGGCTCCCTGCCGACGGGCAGGCACCCATGCACCTCCTGTGTTAAGCGGCCCTGCAGGGTCACCTCTGCTACGGTTCCAGTCGAGACGGCCAAGAAAGCTTCACCCGCTTCGCGACTGGATCGGCTACGCTCCGCGTCCTCCGAGCGACGATAGCCTGGCCGCCCTCACGCGTCGCTATCTAGCCGCTTACGGACCGGCTACGCGGCCGACGCTGGCCGTCGACGGGAGGATAGTGGGAACCTGGGAGTTGGACTCGCGCTCCAAGAAGAGGTTGCAGATATCGGCCGCTTTCTCGGCGTTGCGGCGCGCCTCGCGCCCAACCAACGGCCGTGACCCCAGGGCCAAACTCAATCCTCTGAAGCCCCGGGCTTTTCGGATTCCTGTTCCTTCTCGGGCCGCTCTTCGACTCCCATCAGCTTTTCCCGAATGCTTTCCTGCTCCTTGCGCTTCTTCTCCTCCCAGTACGCCTCCATATTGCGGCAGGCGCCACATGCCTTGCTCGAATCATCCATTGACACTCCAGACCTTCGCAGAGTCCTATTTCCTCACCCTCGACGCACCCGGCTGTCCCGGCGCGAGCGCCACCGCACGCACCTAGAGTTGCTCCCGCTGAACCTTCTCCAGCACCTCCCGGAAGACCTTGAGGGGCTGAGCGCCGACCACAGCGTAGCGGCCCTCGAAGGTGAAGGCGGGCACCCCCCCGAAACCGTACCGTGCCGCCTCCTCCTGAACGGCCTGACGCCGGGCCGCGTAGCGCCCAGAATCAAGTGCCTCCCCCAGCTCTTCGGGATCCAGCCCAGCTTCCTCGGCGAGTCGCCGCAGCACCGCCAAATAGCCGATGTCCTCGGCTTTGGCGAAGTAGGAATTGAACACCGCGCGGTGAAACTCCTCGAACTTCTCTTGGTCCCTCGCTAACTCCGAGGCCTCGATAGCGAGGCGGCTGTTGGAGAGCCGCTCCGACGGGCGGTAGGGCAGATCAAACTCCTCTGCGCGCCGCCGCATCACCTCGGCCGAGGCTTCCATAGCCCGCCCGGGGAAGAGCTCGGCCAGGGGCACCCCTTCCGCTCTGGTCTCCGGATGGATCTCGAAGCTTACCCATTCCACTTCCAAGGGGAATTCCGCGCTGAGTTTGTCGACGATACCCGTCGCGACGTAGCAGAAGGGTCAGATGTAGTCCGAATACACCTTTAATTCAATAGCCATAGAACCAGTGTACCCTCCGCGTCGGACGACAAGACGAATCTACTCCGACAGCTGTCGGCCGGCCCACCAAAGACCGGCCGCGATCTCGGCGACGCCCGCAGCTCTGGAGAGCGCCGCGCACTCTACGAAGGGCTCCATCCCCTGAGTCCACCGGCCGGGCCCCTCTTTCCAGAGCCTCATGTGCCGCCGGGGCTGGACCAAGGCGGCCAACCCATCGCCGATCACCAACAAGGCGAGAAGCTCATTGATCCGCGATTTCCACATTTCGTCCTCCTGGTAACGGGGCTAGGCCAGATCGAACAGCAACAACTCCGAGTCCTCTTGCGCTCGGATTTCCACCGCGGTCTCCTGCTCCAGACCGGCGCCGTCTCCCTGCTCCAAGCGCTTGCCGCCCACCGAGACCGCCCCCTGGGCCACCTGCACCCAGACGGCCCGTCCCTCCGCCAAGTCATGGCTGACCTCGTCACCGGCGGAGAGCAGGGTCGAGTACATCGAGGCGTCCTGTTGGATCTGAAGCGAGCCGTCGCGGCCGTCCTTCGAGGCAACCAGCCGCAGACGCCCGCGGCGCCCCTCCTCCGCGAACTCCTTCTGCTCGTAAGACGGGGTGATACCCGCCTCGTCAGGGAGAATCCAGATCTGCAGGAGGTGGACAGGCTCGGTGTCCGAAGGGTTGAACTCGCTGTGGCGCACTCCGCTGCCCGCTGTCATATGCTGAACCACGCCCGGCCGGATCACTCCCCCTCCCCCGCTGGAGTCCTTATGCTCCAGGGCTCCGCTGAGCACCACGGTGATGATCTCCATATCGCGGTGAGGGTGCAGTCCAAATCCCCGATCCGGGTCCACCTTGTCCTCGTTGATCACTCTTAGCGTGCGAAAGCCCATATGGGCCGGATCCATGTAGCCGGCGAAGGAGAAAGTGTGGCGGGTATCCAGCCAACCGTGGTCAAAGTGACCGCGGTCTTCGGAACGGCGGATGGTGATCATCTGATCTTCTCTCCTCAAAGCATTTCGAGACAAGATCTTTATCTCCCCTCAGCAGCGCCGGGTTACGCGCCGCGGGCCCTCAGGTGCGCCTGGGTGCGCCCCGCTTAGGGCCAACGTTGTCGTCTGACTTCTTTGCCTGGCTGCAGGGCAGATGATGAACGCGGCGAATAGCCCTTTGCGGGGGAAATGAGGTTGACTCAGATGGGTGCGTCCGAAGATTATGGGAGACCAATCCCCATGAGCGAGGGGCTCGAACTGCTGTTCTCCAAGCAGGCGCAGGGAGACTCCGAGCGCCAGGGGGACTCCGAGCCCCCGGCCGAACCCGGCGGCCCCAGGACGACCGGCGACATCGGCGCCGAGTCGGCCGGCGGCGGAGACACCCCAGCGTGGGAACACAGTTCCCACTTTCGCGCCTACCAGGAAGCATGCCCGCGCGGCGGAGTGCTGCCCACCGGCATACCCCAGTTGGATGAGGTGCTGGGCGGAGGACTCGACTTCGGTCTGATGACGGTCGCCGGCGCTCCCGCCACCGGAAAGACGCTCCTCTTGGAAGAGACCGGGAGGTCCGCCCTCCTGCAGAACCGGACGGTGGTCTACGCCAGTCTCCAGGACGGTTCCCTGGCGGCGTGGCAAAGACTGATGGCCCGCTTCAGCGAGGACGTGGCCGGGTTGCCTCTCCCGCTGGCCAATCTGAGGTCCCGGTCCCTCGACCGGCAGGCTTCGGAAAGACTCGCGGAACTCGATGGCCGCTTCGCCCGCGAAATACTCCCTCGGCTCATATTGCTCGATCGCCTCCCTCCGGGAAATGACGGTTTGCAGGGCCTGCTCGACAACATCTGGTGGCGGGTCCGCGAAGCCATGGACCGGCAACAACCCTCTCCCCTTCTCCTGCTGGACGGCCTAGCGGCTGTTGATTTCCAGACGGCGCGGCTGCATCAGGGTCTGCAACGGCTGGGCGTGCCCAGCCTTGCAACCTTGGAGTCCTTCGAAGCAGAGGCCAAGGTGGACGGCGCCGGCCTGCTCCTGCTGCAGGAGACCGATGAGCGAGCCATGGGCTACGAGGCCCAAATCCTGCTCACCGTGGCGAGAAACCCGAGGACGGGTTGGCAGGGCCGCATTCAGCTGAAGCTCGACCGTAGCTCCGGACGACTGGAGGGCCCTCGTCTGGATTGACAAGAATTCGCCCAGGAGTAAGCTCCCTGGGTGTCTCCTTCGTATTCATCCAGAACGCAACTTGTCGTGGTCTCCGCGGCGGGCTTCGTGGTTTGGGCGGGCTTCGGCGCGGTCCTCCCCTACCTTCCCCTGTTCCTGCAAGAGCAGGCGCACGCTTCGGTTGCCCTGATAGGCGTGGTCGCGGGCGCCTACTACGTGGGCAGCTTCCTCTTCTCCTCGCCCATGGGCATGTTGAGCGACCGGGTGGGACGCAAGCCGCTGTTGGTGTCGGGAGTCGCGCTCTACTCGATCTCCACCCTGCTTTTCGTCACTACCACGAAACCCGAGTGGTTCGTGCTCTTCCGGCTGCTCGAGGGAGCCGGGGCGGGCATCCTTACCCCGGCGGCGCTGGCTTTTGTCGCCGACATCACGCCGGAGCCCGAACGGGGCCGCGCCTACGGGTGGCTGACTTCCGCACAGTTCGGCGGTCTGGTGGCTGGGCCCGGGTTGGGCATCCTCTTCTACAATCTCGGCGGGGGCGCCGGCCTCTGGGCCTTCTATAGCATCTTCGTCTTCGGTGCGGCCGCCTCGGCCCTTACCGCGCTGGCGCTGGTTCTCCTCGTGCGGGAGCCCCGGCGGGAGGCGCGGGCCTGGGCCACCTCCTCGCCCTCCTCCCTCTCCCCGCCCTACTCGCCCGATTCGCACGGCGCGCCCCATCCGCGGCGTCCCTCTTATCGCACACTGCTGAGTCCCCCGGTGGTCGCCTTCCTCGTGGTGGCGGCCACGGGCAATCTCGCCATGGGCGCCTGGGAAGTGCTGTGGAGCATCTGGCTGCGCCACATTGGCGCCTCCATGGCTTTCGTCGGCCTTACCTGGACGGCCTTCAGCGTGCCCATGCTGCTCTCTTTCCTTGGGGGACGCCTGGCCGACCGGCACAACCGTTTTGTCCTGATGTTCTCGGGACTGGGTTTTGCCGCACTCACCTGGATAGCCTACGGCGTGCTGCGCGACCTCCAGGTTTTCCTAGTCTTTTGCGTGCTGGAGGGTCTCGCGATGGCCGTCGCTTTCCCGGCCAAGCAGGCCTTCCTCGTACAGGTGAGCCCCCCGCAATGGGTGGGCTCTGTTCAGGGACTCGAGGCCTCGACCATGCAACTGGCCGGCTTGGCCGGCACCCTTATCGCTCCACTTCTCTACGAGCGGGTTTCGGGCCTGGCAATCAGCCTGAGCGGCGGCGCGGCCCTCGTGGGGCTCGCGGTAGCCGCCCCCACGCTCTACCGGGCGTCCAAGAAGTCAACCTATTCATCGGGGTCGTGGAGGCCTCCCCAGGAACAAGACCGCCCGCCCGAGGAAAGAGGTCTGCGCCGGGAGCCCGCGCTGCGTACGTCCGGCAGAGCGTAGCCGCCTCGGCTCAATTTCCGAGGGGTGCTACAATCTTTTGTCGCACTTTACTCGCGAAAGCTTTGTTCACCCCCCGGCTACCCCTAGGATGCGCATGCCCACCACGCCCGACAAGATCCGCAATCTGGCGATCATCGCCCACATCGATCATGGCAAGACCACTCTGATCGACGCAATTTTCCGCGCGGCGAGGACCTTCCGCGACAACGCGCACATCGAAGAGCGGGTCATGGACTCGAACGACCTGGAGCGCGAGCGGGGCATCACCATTCGCGCCAAGCACTGCACCGTGGACTGGGACGGATACCGCATAAACTTGGTGGACACCCCCGGTCACGCGGATTTCTCCGGCGAGGTCGAACGAGTTCTCTCCATGGTCGACTCGGTGCTGCTCCTGGTGGACGCCAACGAGGGTCCCATGCCGCAGACCCGTTACGTGCTCACCCGCGCCCTTCGCCTGGGCTACCACCCCATCGTGGTGGTCAACAAGGTGGACCGGCCCAACGCCGACCCCGACCGGGCGCTCGAGGAGACCTTCAATCTCTTCCTGGAGTTGGGGGCCACCGACGAGCAGGCCGACTTTCCCGTGGTTTACGGCTCGGGGCTCGAGGGTTGGCTGGTATCCGACTTGGAGGCGGCCCAGAGTTTGTTGGCAGAGGGACGTAGTCCCGAGGGCATGGACGATCTCTTTCGCACGGTTATCGAACACGTCCCTCCGCCTGAGGCCGATCTGGAAGCGCCCTTCCGCATGCAGATTTCAACGCTTGCCTGGAGCGACTACCTGGGGCGCATTGGCTGCGGCCGCGTGCTTTCGGGCACGCACCGCCGGGGCGAGCAAATGCTGCGCACCAGCGTGACCGACGAAGCGACCGACGCCGCGGATGGGGGAATCTCCGCCGCGCAGGATACCGAGGATCAAACCTGGCTGGTGACCGGCACCGAGGCCACCCGCTCGAGCCACCTCTACGTCACCGAGGGCCTCGAGCGAGTCGAGGTGGACGAGGTGTCCGCCGGCGACATCGTCTGGCTGGCGGGCTCCGACGACCTCTTCATTGGCGACACGATCAGCGATCTGGACTTCCCCAAACCCGCGCTGCCCCCGCTGGAAATCGAGGAACCCACGGTTTCGATGTTCTTCCTGGTCAACACCGGCCCCTTTTCCGGTAAGGAAGGCCGCGCGGCTACCCTGCGGCAAATCCGCGAGCGCCTGGAGCGCGAGGCTCGGGTCAACGTCGCTCTGCGCGTCGAGGATCTCGGCCGCGCCGACGGTCTCAAGGTATCAGGTCGGGGGGAGCTGCATCTCGCCATCCTGATTGAGGAGATGCGCCGAGAGGGTTTCGAGCTCTGCGTCTCGCGTCCCGAGGTGATCACCAAGCGCGGCGCCAACGAGTCTCTGCTCGAGCCCTACGAAGACCTGGTGATCGACGTCCCCGGGGACTACCAGGGAGTGGTGATCGAGAAGCTGGCGCGTCGCCAGGGCGAGCTCAGGGCGATGCATACGGAAGGCTCGGGAGTGGTCCGAGTGGAGTTCTCCATCCCCACCCGGGGCCTGATCGGCTACCGCACCGAATTCCTGACCGACACGCGGGGCTACGGCGTGATGAATTCCCGCGTGAGCGGCTATCGGCCCTGGGCGGGCCAGGTTGTCTCGCGCGACCGCGGTTCGCTGGTCAGCATGGAGGCGGGAACCGCCACCGGCTACAGCCTGGAAAACCTGCAGTCTCGGGGCACTCTCTTCATCTCCCCCGGCGAACAGGTCTACGCGGGAATGATCGTGGGCGAGCACACCCGGGGCGAGGATCTGGCGTGCAACCCGACCAAAACCAAGAAGCTGGGCAACTACCGCTCCGAGAACAAGGAGATAGACGTGGGGCTCAAAGTCCCGCGCAAGCCCAGCCTGGACCAAGCGCTCGAGTGGATCGGCGACGATGAGCTGGTGGAGATCACCCCCGAGTCCATTCGGGTGAGGAAGGCCATCCTCGATGCCGAGGAACGCAAGCGCGAGGAGAAGCGCTCCACCGCCAGAGACGCCTCGGCCGCCTGACCTCGGCCGCCTCGGCCCGCGCCCCAGAACATTTCCCCTGATCGCCCCTTGACTCTCACGTTACGTAAGGGTCTACACTCTTTCTCGAATTGGCAGTGAAACGGGGATGCCGGGATGGCATACAAGGTAAATCGGTTGGCGCCGGATCGACGCCATGATCACCGGCTTGGACAGGGCGCTCGCGAGCGCGGAGAAAGGAATCAGCATGGACGAGAAAGACATGTTCGAGGTCTTCGGGGACTTCGACCCCACTCAGTACGAGGAAGAAGTGAAAGAGCGTTGGGGAGAGACCGACGCCTACAAGGAGTCCGCGCGCCGCACCTCCGCATACGGCAAGGAGGATTGGGCCCGGATCAAGACCGAACAAGACGAGATCAACAGAGATCTGGTCGAGTTGGCCACGGGCGGCGCCGCGCCCGATGATGAGCGCGTTCAGGAAGTCGTGGAGCGGCACTGGCGTAGCCTCAACGACAACTTCTACAGTTGCGCTCCAGAGATGTACGCTGGAATCGGAGAGATGTACGTTGCGGACCCCAGGTTCAGAGCCACCTACGACGCCATGCACCCGGAACTGGCCGAGTTCTTTCGCGACGCGATCCGCGGCTGGGTGGCGGGGCGCTGAGATACTGGGTCCAAGCGCGGGGCGAAGCGCCTAGCCTTCGCCCCGCGCCCTCTGGGCCGCTGATCTTCCTCGCGATCGCGGACGCCTGGTTTCCCCGTGCGGCAGAACCAGCGCGACCGTGGAGCCCTTTCCCAGCTCGCTTTCGATTTCGAGGCTGCCACCGTGGGCCTCGGCGATTCCCGCGACGATGGCAAGCCCGAGCCCCAGACCGGCACCGTCCTGGAGCGGTCCGTGGAAGAAACGCTCGGTCACCCGGTCCCTCACCTCGGGAGCCATCCCCGCCCCCTCGTCGCGCACCCAGAGGCGAACGTGCCCATCGGCGACCGCTCCCCCGAGCGCGATCGGAGTGCCCGACTCCGTGTGACGGACCGCATTCTGCATCAGATTCAAGAAAGCCTGAGTCAACCGGTCCTGGTCGGCTTGAATCGTGACCCCCGGCAACTGATCCACCGCCCAGAGCCGATCGCCCAGATGTTCCCCCTGGCTGGTAAGCGTGCTGAGCAAGTTGTCGAGGTCGACACTCCCCCATTCCAGGACGTCCGTGCGCTGAAGCCGGGCCAATGTGAGGAGTTCCTCCACGAGCCGGTTCATGCGGTCGAGCTCCTCGAGCACCAAGGCGTGCTCCTTCTTGACCAGGGCGGGATCAGGATCGACTTCCCGGTCGAGCACCTGCAGGTGACCCTTGATGATGGTGAGCGGAGTGCGCAGCTCGTGAGAGACGTCCGAGATGAAACGGTCCTGGGCCCCAAAGGCGGATTCCAGACGGGCCAACATACCGTTCAAGGTACCGGCCAGCTGCCCCAATTCGTCGGGCGGTCCCTGGTAGGCGATGCGGCGGCTCAGATCCTCCCGGCTGATCTGCGCAGCGGTTCCGGTCATCCGCCGGACTGGTTCCAACGCTTTCCCGATCAGAAACCAGAAGCCCAACCCAATGATGATGGTGGCGAGCGCGGCGGTGAGGATGAGCACAAACAACACCTGGCGCTGGATATCGCGCACCGGTGCCAAGGGAGCCGCCAACTCCACCCCTCCGATGGTCTCGCTGCCAAGAACCAAGGGCCGGCCGGCCAAGAGATAGTCCTGGGCTCCTCTCTCTACGACTCCCAACACGGGCTCGCCCTGCCCCACCAAGGGACGGCTTTGGTCGAGCGTCTCCAGATCGAAGTCGACGTCATTCGAGAGGACCGGTCCCCGGTGGAGGAACAGGGTGAAGACCATGCCGCGACGGCGGAGCGAGTCGGATTCGGGGCGGATCAGGTATTCCCGGGTGAACTCGAGCAACTCCTCGTCGCTTGCGAGTTCGGGGAGCATCTGTTCGAACTGGGCGAGCTCACCAAGAACGTCGTCTTGAACGTGGTCGGTCAGCTGCCGGCCAAGAAGCACGTCGGTAAAACCAACGCCGATGACGACCAATATGACGGTGGCGAGAATAGCCCCGACGGTAAGCCGAAATCTCATGGGGACCCGCTCCCCCCGCTCTCAGCGCCAGATGGCTTGCCTTGGCGGACTACTGCTCTTTATCCTTCCGCAGGCGGTAGCCCCCACCGCGCACGGTCTCGATCAACTCGGCATCCCGGTCCCCGAGCTTGCCGCGCAGATAGCCCACGTAGACATCGACCACGTTACTGCCCGGATCGAAGTCGTAACCCCACACTGCGCTAAGAATCTGCGGACGGGTGAGCACCTGCCCCTGATGGCGCATCATGAACTCCAGCAGAGCGAACTCTCTCGAAGTCAGATCGACGGTTTTGCCGTGATGATCCGCCTGCCGGGTCCTCAGGTCGAGGCAGACCTCCCCGCAAGTCAACTCAAATGCGGCGGGCTGTCGCACATCGCGCAGCCGTGCCCTGACCCGGGCCAACAGTTCCTCGAAGTCGAACGGCTTGGGGATATAATCGTCGGCCCCTAGATCGAGTCCTTTGACTCGGGAAGGAATGTCACTGCGCGCCGTGAGCACGATGACCGGGGTCTCCTGGTCTACCGTACGTAGTTCGGCGAGCATCTCGAAGCCGCTGCGATCGGGCAGACCGATGTCCAGCAGGATCAGATCCGGCCTTTCCGAGCCCAGCGCCTGGTCCAGGCCCGCGGCGGCAGTCGGTGCGATTTCCGTGCGGTACCCCGCAGCCTCGAGACCCTTCTGTACGAAGTCCGCCACCCGCGCCTCGTCCTCAACCAGGAGTATCTTCAAATTATCCGCCCCCGTGCATGCCGCCGTCGCTCTGGCCGCCGTCGTGCGGCGCGGCCTGAACCGGCTGAGTTTGCTCCTGCGGGGAGATGGCAATGTGGCTCTTCTGCTCAGTGCCCGAGCTGGAATGGGTCGAGGTCCCGCCGGCCGTGGGTGAGGGCGCGCTCTGGGGCTGAGGCTCGACCATGTGCTGGGTGGTGGCCGTGGCGGCGTCGGTGGCATGGTGAATCGTGGATCCAGTTGAGGGAGCCGGCGCGGTTGCAGTTGAGGGTGTCCCCCCGGTTCCCTGGGTGGTTCGCATATGGTTCGGATCCGAAAGAGAGCCGTCGTGTTCTGGGGATGCCATATCGCGGAGGTGGACCGGGGACACCAACTCCTGCTCGCCCCCATTGGCCATTTCCGTGGCGAGAGTCCCCTCCATGGCTTTCCATCCGGCCACGCCATACTGGTCCATACCGCCGGGGGAGGCGCCCTCCGAGCCGGTTGCCGTGAGAACGATCGGCGTCATTCCCTCGGCGGAAGCCTCGCCCGCCAGCATCCCCAGAACCCAGATGCCCAGCCCCACGACCATCAGTGCCAGGACCACCACTATGAGAATGCTTGTTATTCGGTTGAGAGTCATAGCTTCCTCGCTGATTGTACTCGCCCACGACGGCATTGGCGTAGCGCCATACCTGCCTACAACCTAACCCTTGGTAGTAAGACGGGGCTGAGAAGAGAATGAGAGCTTGCTCACCTAGGCTCGACGGGCCCCTTCCACTTCTGAATACCGCCCAACAGGTTATGTACGACGTAGCCTTGGTCACCGAGCAGACGGGCGGCCGTGCGGCTGCGGTGACCCCGAGCGCAGTAGACCACCACCGGGCGGTCCTTCTCCAGTTGCCCAAGCCGGCCTTGCAGTTCGTTCAGGGGGATCAGCCGGGAGCCGGGTAGGTGCTCCTGCTGGTACTCTCCCGCGGTTCGCACGTCGAGTAGTTGAGGGGCGTTTTCCTGACCGCGCCATTGCTCCACGGCCTCCGGGGTTATGTCTTCGTAGGCCTTGGGGCCTCGGGCGAAGGGATTAAGTCTCATCCTGATCTTTCGTTCGCTTAACTTCTTCCACATGATACGCGAGCAGTCCACACCGATCGGCCGCCAGCAAATAAAAGGCGAAAAGACCCCGCCAGGACGCGAACGGAAGGAGCAACTCGCGCACTTTCTCCGCGGACACGCGCGCGCCGCCTCCCAGCATCTGCCCCACTACCGTCCGGATTCCCAGATCATCGGCGGGCACCGAATCAACGCGGCCCAATCCGCGCACGAGGATGTAGTCCGCCGACCAACGGCCGAATCCCCGCATTGACATCACGGCGCCGGCGACTTCTTCGTCGCTCAGATGCTCGAGGCCCTCGAGGTCCACCTCCCCCGAGACCACCCGCAGGCTGAGGTCCCGAACGTACTCCGCCTTACGGCGGGAGAGACCACACCCGCGGAGTTGCCCCAACGAGGCCCAAGCGAGGCCTTCCGGCCGGGGAAACGCGACCAGACCGGCGCGTTCCACCCCAAAGCGGCCGACCAGCCGCGTCCTGATGCTGTGGGCCGCGCGTAGCGAGATCTGCTGCTCGATCACGGCGATCACCGCCATCTCGTAAACGCTTGCCGGGCGAAGCGGCTTGAGTCCCCGCAACTCCTGCGCCATCCAGGCGAACCCTCCCTGGGTTTGCAACAGATCGTAGAAGGGCTCCAAATCGAGTTCAGCCCGAATCACGCGGGCGACCAAGACCTCGAGGGCGGCGACGTCGTGGGAAGAGCGCTCTGCGCCGGGGATCGACGCGTCGAAGCTGATCCTGTCCGGAGCGGTCTGAGCGATCTCGAGCAGCACCGGTTCGGCGGCCGGGTCTGCCGACCGGCCCTCCGGCCACGCCAACATGCGCAGCACCTCCCGCCCGCCTGGGCCCGCGGACGCTACACCCTCCGGTTCGGGGGTCTCCACGAACGAACGGCCCACCCGCAAGGAAAGAGGGAGGTCGTAGGGCGCAATAACCCTGACCTCGCTCACTCCAGCTTCCTATCCGCGGAGGCGGCTCCCACTGGAAACCCGCCGCTGCCGCCGGTCCGGCCTCTGGCCTCGGGTTCGTCCACCGTCCGCGGCCAATCCGCCTTGAGCAGGCGCGAGAGTGAGCGGTCGGCGAGCATCCGCCCCTCGGTCTGACAACGAGGGCAGTAGTTGGCTTCGTTCTCCGCATACTTGATCCGTTGAACTGCCGTCCCGCAAACCGGACAGGGTTGGCCGTACTTGCCGTGCACAGACATCTCCGGGCGAAAGGCGGTGACCTTCGCGGGGAAGTCGGCCCGCGCCTCGGCCACGAGCCTCTGGGTCCATTCTCCGAGAACCGCCAAAGTGGCCTGGTGCAGGCGCTCCATCTCCGCGGGAGAGAGGCTGCCCGTCTGCCGGAACGGTGAAAGCCGAGCCCGGTGGAGGATCTCGTCGGAGTAGGCGTTACCGATACCGCTCAAGATGTGTGGATCGGTCAGTGCGCGCTTGAGGGTGTGGTTGGTTTCGGTGAATGCCTCCACGAACTCGTCCAAACTCGAATCCAGCACTTCCAGCCCCCAGGGGTCCATCCCCGCCAGCGCCGCACGTCCCGCCAGCAGGTGGAGCGATGCCCGCCGCTTCTTCCCCGCTTCGGTCAGTAGGAGAGTCCCTTTCGTAAAGTCGAAGGCAGCCAAGCCTCGTCCTCGAGCAACGGGAGCGTCCGGCGGTAACCACTGAAGGCGCCCGGCAATCATCAGATGAAGCACCAGGAAGAGGGGCGCGTCTCTCCCTCGCTCGGCGGCACCCACGCCCAACTCGAAGACCAGCCGCTTGCCCAGTCGGGAGAGCCCGGCCACCGGCCGGCCGGCCGCCGCTTCCAGGGGAGGCTCCACGGTGCGCAGCAGGAACGGATGGACCAAGCGGATTCCCAGCAGCTCCTCTCCCAGCACGCGGGAGCGCAGAGCCTCGAGGTAAGCCTCTATGTCGGGAAGTTCAGGCACGGGCAGAGTCGTCTAGATGGGCTGAAACTCAGCCGAGTACCCGCCGCACCAGTCCCGCGGCATATCCGCCGAGCGTGTACCAGATGACGGTCATGACCGCAGTCGAAGTGCTGCGGGCGACCGGTTCCTGGCTCAGTCCGAGCAGGGGAGGCAAGAAGACCGCGCCCAGTCCGCCCAGCAGGCCGAGCGCGGTGCCTCGCTGGACCGCTCCTTCGGGCTCGCCCACTCCCACAAGCGAATAGTAGGCCGCGTTCGAGATCAGGTCCCCGCCGAGAGCCGCAGCGTAGAGGGAGCGCTCGTCGTCCGGCGGCTGCACGCCGACCCGGGGCAGGTAGCGCCGCAAAGCGCTCTTACCCACCACATCGACTCGCGGCGCCGACGGGATCACGCGTCGGGCCGATTCGTGAATCAAGTTGAGGCTGGCGGCGCCGGCCGCGCCGCTCAGCAGGGATTTCCCAAGGCTCATGGAGGCCTGCCTTTACCGGTTGGTGGACGCACCTGGCCGTTGTCTACCCGGTATAGCCGCGCGCATCCCCTGAGCTGAAGGCGCGGCGGCGTCCGCTCGAGAGGACCTTTGCCGGGCCACACTCGTTCAAATCCGAGCAAACCTGATCCCGAAAGGAATAGCCGTGACCCGCTCCGAGCGCAGAAGGGCCGAGAAGCAAAGGCGCGAGCAAAAACTGCATGCCCTTCTGCAAGATGTCGCCGGCCTAGCCTACGCGGTGCCCGTGGTCTCCGGCGTAATCATGTGGTGGGTGAGCGGCAGCTTTCCCCTCGCTCTCGCAATACTCGGGGCGGGCCTTGCGGCCATCTCAGCCCAGCTGGTCCGCGTCTATGAGCTGCAAATCCGGCAGAACTCCCTAGCCGACGACCTGAGGCTGGGAGACGGGCAGCAACTCTCGCGACGGCGCCGGAAGGTCCGCGTCTGGGGCCGAGGCGCCCTCCGTGCTGCCGTTGTCGACGACCCCGCCCAGGGCGGTGGTCGTGGTGGTGGTCGTCGCCGCGGACGGTGAGGTCGTGGAGTTCGCGGAGGCCGTGGAGGCCGTCGAGGTCGTGGAGTTCGCGCTCGAGGACGGCGCCTCCGAAGTGGATCCGGCGCTCGAGCCAGACGAGGTGGCGCCGACTTCCGAGGATGTGGCGCTGATTTCCGGCGCCTGTGCCGTGCCCCCGCCGTCGTTATCCAGCAGGTCGGTCCCGACGGCTCCGAGAATCAAGCCCGATACTAAAAGCAATATGCCGGCCGCGAGAAGCGGAGCGCTAAAGGGCATCTTGCGAGGGTCCTCCCACCATCAAGACTCTCCAGCAGGAATCAGTCGCACATGGAGAGCGAAATCCGGCGCCGATCGAGATCGACGTCCAGAACGGTGACCTCGATGCGCTGACCGACGCTCACTATATCAGCGGGGTCCTTGACGTAATGGTCCGCCAGCCGGCTCACGTGAACCAGCCCGTCTTGATGGACGCCCAGGTCGACAAACGCCCCGAAGGCGGTGACGTTGGTGACGATGCCGGGCAAGCGCATGCCCACCTCCAGGTCCTTCAGGTCGTGCACATTATCCGCGAAGGAGAAGACCTCAAACCGCTCGCGGGGATCGCGCCCGGGCTTCTCCAACTCCGCGAGGATGTCCTCGAGCGTGGGGTAGCCCACCTCCTCGCCCAGGTAGTTCGCCAAGTCGATCCGGCGGCGCACATCCCCGTCGCCCAGCAGGGACGCGACCGAGGCGTTCAGATCGCCTGCGATCCGTTCGACCAGACCGTACCGCTCGGGGTGCACTCCGCTGGCGTCCAGAGGGTGGCGGCCCTGCGGCACCCTCAGAAATCCCGCCGCCTGCTCAAAGGCCTTGGGGCCCAGCCGAGGCACTTTCCGCAATTGACTGCGTGAGGCAAAGGGTCCGTTTTCGGCCCGGTAGGCGACTAGGTTCTGGGCGAGCTTGGGCCCCAGCCCGCTGACGTAACCGAGCAGGGGAGCGCTGGCCGTGTTTACCTCCACCCCCACCCGGTTCACGGTCCACCCGACGGTCTCGTCCAACGCGGTCCGCAGAGCCCCCTGGTCGACGTCGTGTTGGTATTGGCCCACGCCGATCGACTTTGGGTCGAGCTTGACCAGTTCGGCGAGGGGATCCTGCAACCGCCGCCCGACGGAAACAGCGCCGCGAACGGTGAGATCGACGTCGGGGAGTTCTCCCCGGGCCAGCTCCGAAGCCGAGTAGATCGACGCCCCGCTCTCGTTCACCGGCACGATTGGCGCGTCCGCGGGCAGATCGAGACCGCGAAGGAAAGCCTCGGTCTCCCTGCCGGCGGTGCCGTTGCCCACAGCGATCGCTTCAACCGAATATTCCTTGACGAGGGCCGCCACCCGCTGGGCGGCCCGGCTTCTCTCCCCCGGGGACGCATGGGGCTGGATGGTCTCGTGGTGGAGAAGTCCTCCCTGCGCATCGAGCACCACTGTCTTGCAGCCGGTGCGAAAGCCGGGATCGATGGCCAGCACACTCTTGGCGCCCAAGGGCGGAGCCAGCAGCATCTCGCGGAGGTTGTTGACGAAGATGGCGATGGCCTCAGCGTCGGCCCGCTCCTTCTCGCGCCGCCGCGCCTCGGTCTCGAGCGAGGGCAACGCCAACCGCGTAAGCCCGTCCCGCAACGCAAGCCGAAGCTGGCCGACCGCGGGACCTTCCCCCTTCGGAAGGAATCGCTGCTCGACGATCCGAACCGCGCCGGCTTCGGGCACCTCTAGCCTGACGCGCAGGACGCCCAAATCCTCACCCCGAAAAAGGGCGAGCACCCGATGAGACGGCGCCGACGCGGCGCGTTCCTGCCAGTCGAAGTAGTCGCGGAACTTGGCCCCGGCTTCCTCCTGCCCTTTGACCACCCGGCTGCGCAGCGTGCCACGTTCTGCGAACAGTGTCCGCAGGCGGCTTCGCACCCCGGGATCTTCTGCAACCAGCTCGGCGACGATATCTCTGGCCCCGGCAAGCGCCTCTTCGGCGGATTCGACCCCCAACTCCGCATCGACGAAGCTCTCCGCCAAATGTTCGAGTTCGGTTTGCGACCGCGGTTCTCCTTTCACCAGCTTCTCCGCCAGCGGTTCGAGTCCCCGCTCCCGAGCCATCTGGGCTCGGGTTCGCCGCTTGGGCCGGTAGGGCAGGTAAAGGTCCTCGAGTTCGGTCAGGGTTGCCGCCGCCCGCAACTGCTCTTCGAGTGAGGGGGTCAGCAGTTCGCGTTGAAGTAGCGATTGGAGAATTGCGTCCCGGCGTCTCTCGAGATCCTCCAGCCGCTCAAGGCCATCGCGCACTGCGGCGATCTGCACCTCGTCTAGGGAACCCGTCGCTTCCTTGCGGTAGCGGGCGATGAAGGGGACCGTTCCCCCTTCTCCGAGCAGGTGGGCGACCGAAGCGACCTGCGCGACACCTAGGCCGAGTTCGCGGGCGAGCCGTGCGATGCGCGCGCGCTCCTCCACTTCGGGTTGTTCGGGTAAGCTCATGCCACGAGGTTGCCAGAACCGGCCCGCGCGGGCAAGGATCACAGCCGAATCCGGGCGACATATCCCGGGGACGAAGCTCGGACCAGCCGGCGGCGCCTGCCCGGATTTCCGGCCGCAATGGACAAAGGAGGCCACCAGGTGCGTAAAGAGACCGAGGCCGTGCACGTCGGTATCGACAAGGACGAAACCTATCTGAGTCGCAGGACGGTGCGGCTGTCGGTGGGGATCGAGCATCCCGATGACCTGCTGGAAGACCTGGAAAGGGCACTGGGAGCACAGATGGCTGCGACGACTTCAGCCTCTCGGCGCACGCAGGCGGCTATCCACGTGGAGGACCTCACCTACGCTTATGGCGACCTGGTCGCCGTCGACGGCATAAGTTTCCAGGTAGCAGCCGGAGAGGTGCTGGGCTTTTTGGGCCCGAATGGCGCGGGCAAGTCGACCATCATCAAGGTGCTGACCGGTCAGCTCAACCCCCGCTCGGGCTCCGCCCGCATTCTGAGCCAGGACGTCGGCCGTGACCGGCCTGAGGTGCAGGCGCGCATCGGCGTCTGTTTCGAGGAGAAGAACCTCTACCTGAACATGTCTGGCCGGGAAAACCTGCGTTTCTTCGCGCGGCTCTTCGGAATGCCCCGCTTCGACCCCGATCCGCTGCTGGTGCGGGTGGGACTCGCCGAACGCGGCGGCGACCGCGTTCGCAGCTACAGCAAAGGCATGCGCCAGCGCCTGATGGTGGCGAGGACCCTGGTCAATCACCCGGACGTGCTCTTTCTAGACGAGCCCACGGACGGGCTCGACCCCGTCTCCGCCCGAACCATTCGAGACATCATCCGAGAGGAGGCGGCCCGGGGGGCCGCCGTGCTCCTGACCACCCACGATATGTGGGAGGCGGATGAGCTTTCTGACCGGGTGGCCTTCATCAACGAGGGCCGCATCGCCGCGCTGGATACTCCCGAGAACCTGAAACTGCAGTACGGGCAGCGCCGGGTGAAAGTGCGCACGCGCGTGCGAGGAGAGATACAAGAAGAGCTGATCACTCTGGACGATCCCGAAGCCGGCGAGCGCCTACGGGCCGCGGCGTCGCAGGATCTGCTCACCATTCACACCGAGGAGGCGACTCTCGAGCAGATATTCATCCGGCTCACCGGTCGTGGCCTGCAGTGAAGCCTCCCTCCCACGCAGCGATCATCGCTACGATTCTCCGCAAGGACTTCACAGCTTACTCCCGGGATAAGCTGTGGGTGATCCTCTCGGCGCTGATGCTGGTCTTGATGATCGTGATCTTCTGGCTGCTGCCCGCCTCAGTGGACGAGACGGTCGCGGTGGGCATCGCCCACCGCGATCTGGGCGACCTGGCGGAGCAGTTGACCGCGGGCAACGTTGACGAAGGGATTAACGTCGTCGAGTTTCCCTCGGACGACGCGCTGCGGCGCTCGGTGGCGGGAGAAGCTCCCTGGCGGGAGAAGAGGAGCTCCCCCAGGTGCAGATCGGGCTCTCCTTCGCTCCGGACTTCCGACAGGCAGTGGACGCGGGGCGGGAGAGCCGGGTAACCATCTACTTGAACAGCGGCGTCCCTCCCGAGATCCGAAACACCATGGGCAGCTTCGTGCGGGAACTCGCCTTCGGCCTGGCCGGCAAGGAACTCCCGGTGACCGAGCCCGCGCAGGAGGAAATCATCCTGGGCGAGGACCGCGCGGGCAATCAGGTCTCCCTACGCGAGCAGATGCGGCCCCTCTTTGCCTTCCTGGTGCTGCTGGTCGAGTCCTTCGCCCTGGCGTCGCTCATCGCCGAGGAGATCCAGGCGCGCACCATCACCGCCCTCCTGGTGACCCCCGCCCGTACGGCGGATGTCCTGGCGGCCAAGGCGCTGATGGGCACCCTGCTGGCTCTGGGGCAGGCACTGGTCTTCCTGCTCGCGGTGCGGGCCTTTCAGGGCAACGCCGGCGCGCTGCTGCTCGCCATCGTTCTAGGGGCGGTGATGGCGGCCGCGGTGGGGATGATTGCCGGCGCGGCGGGCAAGGACTTCATGGGAACCATCTTCTACGGGGTGCTCTTCTTCATTCCCCTGGCCATTCCCGCCTTCAGCAGCCTCTTCCCGGGAAGCGCCTCGACCCTGGTCCAGGTCCTGCCGTCATACGGCGTCGTGGAAACCATCGTCGGGGCGACCGCATACGACGAGGGCTGGGGTGCACTCGGTCCCAAGCTGGGAATGGCCCTTGCCTGGGACGCGGTGCTGCTCGGCCTGGGCTTCTTCATCCTCAAGCGCAAGGTGGAAACGCTGTGAGCCTCTCCCGGATTCTGAACGTCTTGCGCAAGGACGTGCGATTGGGGCCCCGCTCCCCCATCTTCCTCTGGACTTTAGTCCTCCCCTTCGCCGCCACCCTGCTGGTACAGGTGATATTCGGCAGCCTGCTGGACCCCAATCCCCGCCTGGGCGTGGTCGATCTGGGCGACTCCGAGATCAGCCGGGACGTGCAGGCGATCGAGGGCATTCAGGTAGCCCTGCTGGACGATCCCGCCGAACTGAAGGACCAGGTGGAGGCGCACGATCTGGACGCCGGTCTGATTCTGCAGGCCGGCTTCGACGAGTCGCTGCGCGCGGGCGAGAAACCCCCGTTCGAGTTCTACATCAGCGGCCAGAGCGCCCGCTCGGACCGCGCCATTCTAGCGGTCACCGCTCTCGATCTGGTGCGGCAGGTAGAGGGCAGCGCCCCCTTGGTGGACGTCGCGCTGGTCTCGCTCGGTGAGGGCGAAACCCTGGCCATCTCCGAACGGTTGATTCCTCTGCTGGTGCTGCTCGCCCTGGTGATCGCGGGAGTCTTCCTCACTTCGTTCACTCTGGTGGAAGAGCGGGAGCGGCACACGTTGGAGGCATTGCTGGTCACGCCGCTTACCATCACCGAGGTGCTCGTCTCCAAAGCGGTGCTCGGCCTGCTGCTGGCGCTGGCCATGGCGGTGGTCACCCTGGCTCTGAACGGGGCCTTGAGCGCCGCACCCGTCGCGCTGCTGCTCTCCCTGCTCGCCGGAGCAGTGATGTCGGTGGAGATCGGCCTGCTCTACGGCACCGCCGCCAAGGACACCAAGTCGCTCTACACCCTGGTCAAGTCGCTTAACCTGCTGGTCTTCGCCCCTGTGATCTTCTACCTGTTTCCCGACTGGCCGCAGTGGATCGCCAAGCTCTTCCCCACCTACTGGTTCCTCGAGCCCATTTTCGAAGTGGCGGTGAACGGCGCCGGCCTAGGCGAGGTCTGGTTCGAAGACTTGGTCTCACTCGCCGTCAGTCTTGCCTTCGTCCCGGTCATCATCCTCCTCGGCCGCGGGATGCAGGCCCGGCTCGGCGCCGCCTAAACTCCGACCGCCTGGAGCGAGAATCCCTTGGCCCACTCGCGGGTGTAGCGAACGCTACAGCGCTCCCTTCGGGCTGGGTCTAAGCTGAAATTGTAAGACCGACATGGGCAAAGTGCGAACCAAGGGGTTGCGAGATGGATGTCAAAGCCGAACTCAAGCGACAGATCCGGGAGGCGCTCAAGGGGGCCGACTTCCCACTAGAATCACCCGAGGAGCTGCTTTCGGCCTTTCCCCAGGGAGCGGATACCACGTGCGAAGCAGGCGACGTCAAATTGCGCGCCGGTGATGCCGGCGGCGTGCTCCAACCGGCCGACTTCCCCTTCCGGTCGGCGGACGCAGTCGCCGATACTATCGTCGATCGGGCGGTTCAGTAGGCCCGTTCGTCCAGCCGCAAACCCCGGTGGACGGTTTTGCGCAATCGCAGCCGTCCGCCGGGCCCTGGTTCCTGCTAGCATCAACCTAATGAGCAGTTCGAACCCTTCTTCCGAGTCTTGCCTGGAGGACCAGATGCGGCATCCTCAGCTGCGATCGGCCTCCGGCGAAGACCTGTCCGCGCCCTCCTGCCTCTGTGAGGAACTGGCGGGCCCGGGAGTCGAACTCACCCCGGAGTGCCTGGCTCATCTCTGGATGTTCGAGCGGCTCAGCCGTGACGAGGTGGAGGCGCTGCTGGCGGCCGCCTGGCGGGCCCGCTATCAGGGAGGCGAAGAGATCTTTCACCAAGACACTCCCGCCGACGCCATGTTCCTGGTCAAGGCCGGCCGGCTCAAGCTGACCAAGGCCACGGAGGACGGTCGCGAGCTGATTCTGGATATCCGTAAGGCCGGCGATGTGATCGGCGAAGCAATGCTGAGCGAGGAGAGCGATTATCCGGTGAGTGCCCTCTGCGTCGAGGACACACTGGTATGCGGCTTCACCCGCGCCCGCTTCGAGAGGCTGGTGGAGCAGTATCCGGCCATTGGGTATCAAGTGATTCGCAACCTGAGTAGCCGGGTGACCTGGCTGGTGAACCGCGTTGACGGAATGTCCGAGAGCCGGCTGGAAGATCGCCTCTACCGCGTACTGGTCACTGTCGCCCGCGAACACGGCCGCGAAACCGAGGCCGGCCTGGCCATCCAGTTTCCCCTGACCCACGAAGAGCTGGCCTTTCTCACCGGCTCACATCGGGTGACCGTAACCCGGGCGATGAAAATCCTACGTGAATCGGGCCGAGTGGTCCAGGAGAAGGGGCGCCTGGTCCTGCCCCCATCCGCCTAGAACCCAACTCCCCCTCCCCGAGGCCTGCCTTCCCCACGCGGCCGCTCGGCGTTGTGCCCCCCGACAGCTCTCCATGCTGAACGACCGTCACGCAGCCGCTCAGGCTTGCCCTAGAGGAAGCCGAGAGATATATAGCCACGAACAGTCAACTGCGGGAGCGGCATGGGCGATCACGACAACGATAGATCCAGCACCACCCTAACCTGCGCGGGATACCGGGGTATCGTCGACAATCTACACGAAGGCGTATACCTGACCGACGCGGACCGCCGCATCATCTACTGGAACCAGGCCGCCGAGGAGATTACGGGGTACTCGGCGGAAGAAGTGGTTGGCTCTCACTGTCACGACTCCATCCTCGTCCACGTCGACGATTCAGGATTGGAGATGTGCGTCGGGAACTGCCCTCTGGCGGACGCGCTCGACGACGGTGAGCACCGTCAAGCCCACCTCTTCCTCCATCATAAGAGCGGGCACCGCGTGCCGGTCGCGGTTAGGGTCAGCCGCTTTCGCGATCCGGACACCGGCCAGGTCACCGGAATCGAGACCTTCGTCGTGGACAACCAGCGCAATCACTTGATGCAGCAACTAGAGGAGTTGGAGGAGATTGCGTACATCGACCCCCTCACGCGCCTCCCCAATCGGCGCCTGCTCGAGCAAACACTAGAGTCGCGGGCTCAGGAGTTCCAGCGGTACGGCTGGCGCTTTGGCGTCACCTTCATCGACATAGACCACTTCAAGCGAGTCAACGACCAGATTTGGACACGCAGCCGGGGATGCGGTCCTGGGCATGGTGGCGCGCAGCCTCTCCAGCGGTAGCCGAGGCTCGGACATGGTCGGTCGCTGGGGCGGTGAAGAGTTCCTGGTAATCCTCTCCCACGCCGGATTGGAGGAGGTGGGGCGCACCGCGGAACGGATGCGCACGCTCGTGCAACACTCTCACTTGCTCTTCAAAGGCCACCGGACCTCGGTCACGGTTTCCATCGGAGCGGCCAGCATGCGGCCCGGCGAGAACTACGAACAACTGCTGGAACGGGCCGACCAGGCGACGTACGAGAGCAAGCGCTTGGGCAGGAATCGCAGCACTCTCGCGACCGGGTAGTGAGGGCTGGGGCGAGAGTTTGGGCGAAAGCTGGGGCGAGGGCCGGGGCGAGGAGTGCTTCCCAGTTGCGGGTCGTCAGCTTCAACATCAGAAACGGCTTGGCCTGTGACGGCCTCGACTCCTGGCCCTTCCGGCGGAACCTGGTGGCCCAAACCCTCCGCCGCCTAGACGGGGACCTGCTGGCCCTTCAGAAAGTCTACCTCTTCCAACAGCGCCACCTGCTCGATCGCTTGCCCGGCTACGGCGTGGTCGGCGAGGGTCGGAGCTGGAAAGGCCGGTTCGGAGAGCGCTGTCCCATCTTCTTCCGGCGCGACCGCCTCCGCCTGCTTGACTGGCGCTCCCACCGCTTGCCGCGCTCGAGCCCGCCCCGCATCGCCACCAGCGCCCTCTTCGGCCCCGTGGAGGGCGCTGGGAACCAACCGCCCGAGGTCCCCCCAGCCACTTTCCAGGTCTTCAACCTTCACCTGGACCACCGTTCGCCAGAGACGCGGCAGGCCCAGGCGGCGGCGGTGCTGGGGTTTGCGCAACCGCTGGTCCCCGCGTTGATTCTGGGGGACCTCAACGAGACGCCCACGGGGCCTGCCCTGCGGCTGCTACTAAAGACGGAACTAAACGACGCCTTGGCCGGATTCCCGGCAAAGGGTGCGCGCGCCGCCACCTATCACGGCTTCACCGGGACTCTCGACGGGCAGCGGATCGACCACATCCTCACCTCACCCCATTGGGAGGTGGAGCGGGCCGAAGTCGTCCGAAGGCCGCGGGTATCGAGCGCCGGAACCAGCGGCTCATTCCCCCCCGGCTCATTCCCCTCTGACCATTGGCCCATACTGGCGGACCTCAGGCTCAACGCCGGGCACAACCCCGCCAGAACCTGACCCTATCGCTCGGTCCCGCCGCGCCGGCTCACCGCGACGACGACGGTGCCTTCCTCAGCCCCGGGGAACTATGTCCCCTCAAGGCGCTCCTCCCGTCCGACGGCGCGCCGCTTTTCTTTCTGCCGTGGCGGCATGAGGCCCCGTTCCTGTGACTCGGTCCTGCCTCTTCCAGCTTCGTCGCCAAGCCGGGAGCGTCCGGGCCCGCCCGGCTGCGGACGCCCGTCGCCGACTCCCCGCGAGCTACTTACGCGTCGGGGAAGGCTGATGACGAAGCGGCTGCCCTGGGCCACCGGTTCGAGCCAGATCTTCCCACCGTGAGCGAGAACGATGGCCCGAGCCAGCGGAAGCCCGAGGCCAAAGCCTTCTCTCCGGGAGCGCCGCAGACCCTCGAATACGAAACGGGCGTCTTCCGCGGGAATGCCCTCGCCGGTGTCCTCGACCGCGACCCGCACCTCTTCGCGCATCGGCGTCACCTTGACTTCGACGCGGCCGCCCTCCGATGTGTGCCGCAGGGCATTGTCCACCAGATTGTTGAGGGCCCTGCCCACCCGGGGAACGTCGAGTTCGAGCAGGGGCAGGCTCTCCGAGACCTCGCCCTCCAGCCGCACCCCCTTCCGTTCCGCAAGCACCGCGAAGGACTCAAGCGTGTCGGAGACAACGTCCTCGAGCGTAGCCGGCCGCAGATCGAGAGGCAGCCGGCCGGCATCGAGCTGGGCCAGGAGAAAAAGGTCCTCGACCAGACGGCTGAGGAGGGCGAGATCTTTGCGCGCGGTGCCCAGGTACCGCTCCACAGTTTCTTCGTCCTCGACCATGCCGTCGGCAAGCGCCTCCACGATCACTCTCACCGAGGTCAGAGGGGTGCGCAGGTCGTGCCCGGTCCACAGCAGAAGGTCACGCCGCACCCGCTCGAGTTCCTCCTGGCGCGCCTGAGCGCTCTGGAGCTGATCTGCCATCTGGTCGAACGACCGAGCCAGGGCGCCGAGCTCATCCTGCCGGCCGGAGCGGACCCGCGTTTCCAGATGCCCTTCGGCCAGATCTCGGGCTACCTTCTGCAGGTTGACGACGTCCCGCTCGAGGCGGTGGGAGAACAGATAACCCGCCGACACGGCCAACCCGCCGGCAAACAGCAACAGGACCGCGGTGACCATGAAGTCGTGCCCGCTGATGAACATCAGCCGCGCCGCCAACCAGACGTTGAAGAAAGTGAGGGCCGCGACGAAGGCAAAAACCGCGAGCAGCGAACCGCCGATGCGAGGCGAACGCCTGAGCCAGGGCAACCGGTAGGCCAGGATCACGGCCACCAGGGAGAGCGCCCCCGTGAGAAGAAAGATCTCGAGCATAAGCACCAGATCCGACCGCGGCGGGTCGAGCAGCAACTGGAATGCGACCAGCGATACGGCCAAGGTGGCGCCGGTCGCCGCCAGAAAACGCCAGATGAGATGAGCGTCCTCGGATCGCACGATTCCCCCCTCCTAAGGCTCGAAGCGGTAGCCGACGCCCCACACGGTAACGATATACCGCGGGGCTCCGGGGTCGCGCTCGATTTTCTCGCGGATACGGCGCACGTGGACGGTGACGGTTCCCGGATCGATGAAGTCAGTGAAGCCCCAGACCAGTTCCAGGAGCTGATCGCGATTGAAAACCTGCCTCGGATTGCGGGCCAGGATCCAGAGCAGATCGAACTCGCGGGCGGTAAGGGCACGCTCTTCTCCGTCGACTTCCACGATCCGGGTTCGTGGATCGATCCTCAGGCCGTTGGTCACTATCGGTTTCTCCTGTCGGCCGGAAGAGCCATTGCCCGCTCGGCGGAGCACGGCCCGGACCCGGCTGACCAGCTCCTGAGGGCTGAAAGGCTTGACCACGTAGTCGTCGGCGCCCATCTCGAGGCCGGCGATGCGGTCGGCCTCACCGCTACGCGCGGTCAGCACGATTACCGGGGTGTCCTCCGCCCCCGGTTCCGGGGAACCGCGCAACCGCCGGAGGATGTCCAGGCCCTCCATGTCGGGGAGAGTTAGGTCGAGCACCAGAAGCTCGGGCGAGGACTCATCGAGCGCGCGTACCGCGTCCGCTCCTCGATTGACCGCGGTCGCCTCGAAGCCGGCCCGCCTGAGGTAGAGGGTCACGACTTCGGCGATACTGGCTTCGTCTTCGACCACGAGAATCATTTTTCGCTTCCTCTTGCCGCATCCGGCCTGCGGGGCTGCCCTGAATCACACCCGCATATGTTTCTTACCCCATGCCGGCGCCAAATACCGGGCCGGACCCCGAGCGTAAGAGTTCTGTAAGGCAATGAGCGTCGACCGCGCGCACCGTCCTTTAGATTGGACCGAGGACCCCGGCGACCACCACGTGAACGGACCCGAGGTGCTCTAGGCGCCACCGCAGCGGACGCTCTCCAAGGCCGGCATCAATCGGCCACGAAGGCCGCCACGTCCTGTCCCGTCCGCCGCTCCCAATAGCCCTGCTTCCCGGCGGCCCGAGCGGCAACCTCCACATGGGCCATGGCAATGCCGCAGTCGAGCCGCTTGGGAATCCGGTAGGTATCCTTGGGCTCGTCTACCCGCACCACCAGCTGATCCCCATCCGTCCCGGACTCCATGGAGAAGCGCCACGGCTGCCGATTGACCGCGGAGGGGGCCAACCGCGCGAGTTCGACTGCCGCGCGCGCCCAGTCCGGCCAATTATCGATTCCTTCGGGCGTGAGTTCCCCGACCGTCTTGCGTTTGTGCGATCTCGCCATCGCCTTGAGAGTTCTCTCGCCAAGACTGCGACGAGCCGCCGGTATCCCCAAGGGAGATACCGCGGCGATCCGTTCCCCGTCGCGCAGTTCGAGCAGACCGGCCGCCAGAGCGGGGTCGAAGAACCCGCCCACCCAACAGGTCCCCAAGCCGAGGCGGGTGGCTTCGAGAACCACGGCTTCGCCGGCATAGCCAATCCCCGAAGCACCCCATCCTCCCCGGTTCTCCTCGACGAAAAGGAGGGCAGAAGGCGAGGGCCCCACTTTCCCATAGCCGCCGACAATACCGGTGAAGATACCGACGTCGAGCCGGGGTATCAGTTCCACACGTCCGGCCGAGGCCGGAAGCCTTTCCGCCATTTCCTGTAAACCCCGGAGCAGCTTCTCCTCAGGCTGATCTTGGAGGAACGTGCGGATGGAATGACGCTCCTCTGCGGCCCGGTGCCACTCATTCCAGGGAAGTCCGTCCCCCCCAGTCCCCAATACCCCCAGACTCAGTCTCGCGGCGTCATTTTCTACGGCCATTTCCGTTCCTTTCGTCGCTCGCGAGAACCTTAGCCCATCGCGCGGACAAGACACCCCCTCCGCCTGACCAGTTTCTGTCCGGTCGGGTTGTTAGGCTTGATTTCCTGAGATCGCGAGGGTGGAGGGCCCGGTATGGATACCGACGACGAGTTGTTCGAGTATGAACGACTGGCGGAGCAGGCGCTGTACGACGCCCGCGTGTCGGTGGACGGCGAGCCCTCACGCCTGCTCGCCGAACGGCTCCTGACCGAAGCCGCCGCCCTGCAGGCGGATGACACCGAAGCCCTCGAAGGCCTGATCGCCCTTTACGACGCTTTCGAGCAGCTAAGCAGTCCCTGCGAGAGGCTGGCTCTGGCGGACAGGATGGCCGCGATGGTGGAATCCGGCGAGGCCGGTTCCCCCGCGTTCATACCCTTCCTCTATGGCGAGGACGACGTCTCCCTTATCGCGCACGCAGCGTTCCACCTCATCCTGCTTGCTCCCGGTGAGCATCCGCTCGAGCGGGGAGTGCAGTTCGTGGTCGAACTGCTCGAGGAGGCAGAGGACGACTCGCTGCGGTTGGGTCTGCTCTTGGGTCTGCTTCGGTTGGCCGACCCCGCAGCCCTCCCCCGAATGCAAGGTGTCTGGCGCTACCTGGAACCTCTCCCCTGGCCCCAGCTCGGGAGATTACTGGCGGATGCGCCCAACAAGCTCACCGTACTCTTCATCCTGGATTGGCTGGCGGATCCCGAGGACGAGCAGGCGTTGGGACTGGCGTATGCGCTGCGACTCCTGGGGGCGGAGGCGGATGCCCGGCTCGACGAGGTGCATTGGGCGAGAAGAGAAGACAGTCTGATCCCGGTCAACGCCGAGTCGGTGACCGTCGGAGAGTGGGCCAGAGAGATCCGCGCTCGAATCTCGGAACTTCCCCTGGAGAAACTTCACTGGTGCCTGTTGAAACTCGACGGCAGTTGGCTGCTCGAAGACAGCTGATAGACGTTGCCTTCGCGTTCCCGTCCGCGGCCGCGGTCTCTCGCAGACTATGCTCGTGTGACGGCCGCCTCCCCTGGGCAAAGGGAGATCGACAGATTACTCGTCAGGAGGGCGCCGTGCAGACAACAGGGAGAGGTCACGTCCACGCGGTGAGCTTTCGGGGGCTGGCCCTCCTCGTGCTCCTCGCCTTGGGACTTTTCGCGGCGGGTTGTCCGGACCAGGAGAGTGTCGACACCACCGAGTTTCCGGCGACTGTTACGAGCGGGGACACCGCCGCGGACAACACCGATGCGGGTGGAGCGCCGACCACGGACGCTACCGACAGCGGGACCGCCGACGGCAACGGCGATGCGGGACCCTCCGGCAGTCCCGCGGATGACGTAGCCCGGCAGCTTAGCCCCAGCGTGGTGCGAATCATCGCCACCTCACCCGCCCCGGGCGGCGCCGGGGGAAACGGCGCCGAGGGCTCAGGGGTCATCTACTCCAGCGACGGCTTGATCGTGACCAACAACCATGTCGTCGCCGCAGGCGGAGATACTGTCGCCGATAACATCCAGGTGACACTCGCGGGCGGCCCCACCTACCAAGCGGTTCTCGTCGGCCGAGATCCGCGCAGCGATCTCGCCCTGCTCCGGATCGACGCGAAGGACCTGCCGGCCGCCATCTTCCTGGACGACCTGTCCAGCGTCGAGCCCGGAGACTACGCAATCGCCATCGGCAATCCCCTCGGATTCGAGGGCTCGATCACCCTGGGGGTCGTCAGCGGAATCGAACGCGAACTGGCCCCGCTCTTTACGGACCTGATTCAGACAGACGCTTCCATTAGCCCTGGCAACTCAGGCGGCGCCCTCGCCGACGAACAGGGAAGGGTAATCGGCATCAATGCCGCCGCGGTGCCGCCCACGGAGCAAACGCGGGCACAGAATCTGGGCTTCGCCATTCCGGCCGACCTCGTGGTGACGGTCATCGAGCAACTCCGGGAGACGGGCAAAGTTCGCTACGCCTTCCTCGGCGTGCAATCGGTCACCGTCGGCCCGGCACTGCGGCAGCAACTGGGACTTTCGACAGCGAGCGGCGTGCTCGTGGTCCGGGTGGGAGACGACACGCCCGCAGCCCAAGCCGGTCTTCAGCAAGGGGACATCATCACCCAACTCAACGGCGAGGACATCGAGCACAAGACTGATCTCTTCAACCTAATGCGGGAAAATGCGCCCGGAGACATCATCACGTTGACCGTGGTGCGCTCCGGGGAAATGCGGACACTCGAGGTCACACTCGAAGAGGCCCCTGCCATGCAGTAAGCGAAGCGCGCGCTTTGCGACCCCGCTCTCACCGCCTGAACTCCTGACCAGTGTCAAGACCCGCCGCCCGAGGAGGCCATAACCCTCCCCCGGCAGGGCGTCCCCCGTCACGATCTGCGGGAAGATCAGTCATGACTTCAGTTAGGGGGACAACCGTCCGAGGAACAACCGGGAGATGGTGACAGGATGATCAGAAGGACCACGCGAAGGCCACTCACGCTCCTCCTCGCACTGGCCCTGGCCCTGCTCTCCGGCTTCACGCTCCCGGACATTGCCGGCACGGTGGAGAACATCCAGGTGTCGACCGGCGACACACGCATCCGTTTCGGACAGGATGCCCACGTGGGGCCCGACGAATACCTGGAGAGCGTGGTGGTTCTCGGCGGCGATGCCGTCATCGAAGGCACCGTCAGGAGATCGGTGGTCGTCATCGGCGGCGATGTGCGTTTGCAGCCCGGAGCCCTGGTGGGAATCGGGGCCGATCGCGCAGACGCCGCCGTAGTGACCATCGCCGGAGACATCCTCGGAGCCAGGGGAGCGGAGGTCGCGGGCAGGACCATCGACATGGGCGACCCCGACTGGGATTGGGCCGGTCCCAACATCCTGGCATCCATCGCGCGGGCCCCCTTCGCCGTGGGCTCTCCCAGCGGTTGGGTCGCGGACCTCGCGGTTTGGCTCGTCCTGGGCCTGTTCGCCGCCGCCGTCGCGCCGCGGCAACTGTCTGCCGTCGGCCACCGTCTGGAGGAGCGGCCTCTGGCCCACCTGGGCTGGGGCGCCCTGGCTGCGTTGGTAATCTTCCCGCTGGCCACCCTGCTGATGGTCATCACCGTGGTGGGCATCCTGCTGGCCGTCCCCTCCGCGCTCATCGTCGTCCCGTTTCTCTTCGTGGTGGGTTACCTGGGCGCGGCAAGGGTCGCAGGGCGGCGCCTGCTCGCCGTAATCAGCGGACGCAGCTACCCAGATCCCATTCCCGCCACAATCGTCGGCCTGGTTGTATTCAAGCTGGTGGCCGGCGTACCCATCCTGGGAACCTTGCTCCTTTTGCCGGTTTGGATCGCCGGCCTGGGCGCCAGCGTTTCCGCCCTGCGTGAGTGGTATGGCAATCGCCGCGGTAAGGACATGCGGGAGACCGCCGCCGGCGCTGTCATCGCGCCTGATTGAGGAGGCCTGTTGCTTGAGTCCGAGGACCGGCGAGACGAGGTCGACCGGCGCATCGGCGAGATGCAGTACGCTGTCGACCACCTGCGTGGACCGGAAGACCGCCGGGCGTTCTATCTCGCCCGGGAGATCGAGCAGTTGCTAACCGAGAGCCGGCTTACGGCGCAGGCTTGGGAGGAGCTTGCGCGCCGACTCGAAGGGGTCAAGCGACAACTCGAACGAAGCTCCGGCAGCCAGTAGCCTTAGAGAACCGCTTTCAACTTCGAACTGCCGGTCTTAGGGTCCTTTCCGGGCTCGACCATGGTGGGCAGTTTGCCGGAGCGGTCCCCCGCCTTTCGCCCGTCGGCGCCGTGGAGCTTCTCCCGCATCTCATAGGGCGGGAGAGCCGGCGAGTAGTAGTAACCCTGGCCCAGCCGGCAACCCAAAGCCAACACGGCCTCATGGTGCTCGGCCTGTTCGATTCCCTCGGCTATCAACCCGATCCCTAGCGATTCCGCCAGGTCCACCATGACCCTGACGATGTGGAAGGCCTTCGGTTGAGTGGTTATTTCGCTGACGAAGGACTTATCGAGCTTGAGAAAATCGCAGGGAAGATCTTTGAGGTAGCTGAGGGACGCGTAGTGCGTCCCGAAGTCATCGATCGCCACCCTGACGCCGATCTCGCCAAGCTCGCTGATTCTCCTCTTGATGTCGCCTTCGTTGGCCTTGAGCACCTTTTCGCTGATCTCCACGACAAGCAGGTCGTGGGACAGAGAGGAACTGTCGATGGCATTCTGGATCTCCCTCACCAGACCACCCTGCCGCAGTTCCTCTCCGGACACGTTTATGCTTAGAAAAGGCTGCGGCCGCTCGCTGAGCCTCCGCCAGCTTGCCACCTCCAGACAGGATTCGCCGATCACCCGCCTACCTATGTCCCACATCAAGCCGATCCGCTCGGCCAGGGGAAGAAACTGCTCACCGGTCAGGCGGCCGGAGAACGGGTGATTCCAACGGAGCAGAGCTTCGACGCCCATCGTCTGACCGCTTCCGAGGTCGATGATCGGCTGGTAATGGACGCTTAGCTGCCAATCCTGCACCGCACCGCGCAGATCGGCCTCCAACCGTATGCGCTGCCTCAGGGGCTCGTCCATCTCTGGCGAAAATACGCGAAAGCCGTTCTTGCCGGCGGCCTTCGCGGCGTACATGGCGACGTCCGCCCTGCGGACCAGTTCGTCGGCCGAAGCGCCCCTGTCGAAGAGGGCGATGCCGATACTCGTGGAGGGTCGCCGCCCTTTGAGCATCGCATAGGGGCTTCTCAGCTCGTATAGGATCCGTTCAGCCACCTGCACCGCATCGTCCACTCCAGCTTCCTTGAGCAGCACGGCGAATTCGTCGCCCCCCAGTCGGGCCACTGTATCCACCGCGCGGCAGGTGGACTGAAGACGCATTGCGATCTCCTGCAGTAGGTGGTCACCGGCCGCGTGACCGAGGGTGTCGTTCACCTGCTTGAAGTCATCCAGGTCGAGGAAGAGGAGGGCCGGTCCTCCCCCGCCCTCGCGGGCGCCGCGGAGAACCTCCTCCGCACGAGTCATCAGCAGGGTGCGGTTGGCCAGTCCCGTCAGCGGGTCGTGCAGCGCCTGGTGAACCAATTTCTGCTCGAGCAGCTTCCGCTCGGTAACATCCCTGATGTTGAGAAGCAGGCCACCGATCCCGGGCTCACCCAGGTGGTTGGTCACGACGCCCTCGACATGCATCCACTTGCCCCGGTTATCCTTGAGCCGCCACTCGCCGCGCAGGGCGAGCCCGCTGATCTCCCGGGCCGCCGCCGCCAAGAGCTTCCGCACGTCCGCGACATCCTGGGGATGGACGAATTCGAGAATGGAAGGCGCCCACAGACTTTTTTCGTCGTAGCCCAGCACTCGGGTCACCGAGGGAGACAGATACCTGATGGTGCCGTCGGCGTTGGTCACCAGCATCAGATCCGAAGAGTTGGAGATCAGCGTGCGCAGGCGCTGATCTGTGGAGGCCACGATCTGCGGGGGTGGGAGCCCCGATTTCTTGGGCTGCCGGCGGGCCTTGACGACGAGAAGGATTAGGGCCGCCGCCCCAACGAGCAGCACCGTGAATTGAAGGCTCTGATAATCCAACGACACTAGGACCGACCCCTTTCGCAAACCAACACTTCGTATCGGCATCCGCGATTTGCGACTTGAAATGGCGGGAAAGACCGCGGCCCGTAGCATCGCCCGCACGCGGCCCGCTTCCCCGCGCGGAGCTACGGCCAACAGACCGACGCGCGTGTGGCCGAACCCAGCGCCGGGGAAGTCATGGAGTGGGCGGACTGACTGCCTCGCCCGACCTCTTCCAAAGGAGGAGCAAAATGGCTAATCGCCTGGCGCGCGAAACCAGCCCGTACCTACTGCAGCACTCCGAGAATCCGGTCGACTGGTACCCCTGGGGCCCGGAGGCGTTGGAGCGTGCGCGGCGAGAGGACAAGCCCATCTTCCTCAGCATCGGCTACGCGGCCTGTCACTGGTGCCACGTAATGGAAAGGGAGTCGTTCGAAGACCAGGAGACCGCCGAGTTCATGAACCGGCTCTTCGTGAACGTAAAGGTCGATCGCGAGGAACGGCCGGACCTGGACCAGATTTACATGCAGGCCGTGGTCGGTATCACCGGGCGCGGTGGCTGGCCAATGAGCGTGTGGTTGACGCCGGAGGGCGTTCCCTTCTACGGCGGAACCTACTTCCCCAACGAGCCCCGCGGCGTCATGGCCTCGTTTCGCCAGATGCTGGATCACTTGGCCGAGGCCTGGCGTTTTCGGCGCGGCGAGCTCCTCGCTTCGGTCGACGAAATGGTGAGCTACCTGCAGCAGGACGTCACCAATCTCGCCCACGCCGCCGATGCGCTGGAGTCGCGCACCAGCGATGACGCTCTGGCCGAACTCAACGACTACTTCGACTGGGTCAACGGCGGTTGGGGTCGGGCCCCCAAGTTTCCGCAGGCCATGGCCGTCGACTTTCTCCTGCACCGCCACGCCCGAAGGTCGGACGCCCTCGCCCTGCGTATGGCCCGGGCGACGCTTGACGCGATGGCAGACGGAGGTCTCTACGATCAGCTGGGAGGCGGCTTCCATCGCTACTCGGTAGACCCCTACTGGCTGGTTCCGCATTTCGAGAAGATGCTCTACGACAACGCTCTATTGGCGCGGGCCTACCTGCACGCCTGGCGGGCCACGGGCGACGGGCGCTACCGGCGCATCACCGAGGAAACGCTCGATTACGTCCTCCGGGAGATGACCCACCCCGACGGGGGCTTCTACAGTACCCAGGACGCCGACTCCGAAGGCGAGGAGGGTAAGTTTTTCACTTGGACCTCGCAGGAGGTGCGCGCCGCGCTCGAGTCCCGCTCCCTGGAGCCAGACCTGTTCCTCGACCACTACGGAATCACGCCCGCCGGCAACTTCGAGGGCAAGAACGTCCTTCAAGTCACCGGACCGCTCGATGAGTTGGCCGACCGGCACGGGGTGAGCGACGAGCAGGCAGGACAGCTGCTGGACGAGGCCCGGCAGGCGCTGTTCGAAGAGCGCGAGCGCCGGGTCCACCCCGCCACCGACGACAAGGTGCTGACCGCGTGGAACGGGTTGATGCTGTGCGCGCTCGCCGAGGCGGCGGCCGCTCTTGGCCGGGAGGACTATCTGGCCGGCGCGCAGCGAAACGCCGAGTTCCTCCTTTCCTACCTGCGGACGCCCGAAGGCCGTTTGCACCGCAGTTGGCGGGATGGAGAGGCCAAGCTCAACGGATATCTGGAGGACTGCGCCGGCTTGGCAGTCGGACTGCTCGCTCTTTATGAGTCCGACTTCGAGGAGCGTTGGTTCCTGGCTGCCCGGGAGCTCGTGGAGATCATCTACGAGCACTTCGAGGCGCCGGACGCCGGTTTCTATGACACGAGCGACGACCACGAACAGCTGGTCACCCGTCCACGCGACCTGCAGGACAACGCCGTGCCCTCGGGTAACGCGATGGCAGTCACCGCTTTGCTTCGTCTGGCGGCACTCACCGGTGAAAGCCGCTACCGGAAAACTGCCGAGAAGGCTCTGCGGGCAGTTGCGGGCATACTGGGCTCGCAGCCAATGATGTTCGGGCAATGGCTAACCGCTTACGAGCTGGCGCTCGCCCCCGCGATGGAGGTCGCGATCGTGGGAGACCCGCATGCCGAGGACGCGCGAGAATTGCTGAGCGCGGTCCGGGAGGGCTTTAGGCCGTTCCTGGCGGTCGCAGCGGCGCGGCCCGCCCCGGTCGAACCGAAGTGCGCGGTCCCCCTGCTGCAGGATCGCCCGCAGCTGCATGGAGGGGCCACCGCCTACGTCTGCCGAGACTTCTCCTGCAGAGCTCCGGTGACGACCAGAGAGGCCCTGGTCGAGGACCTGCTCGAGTCCGAGCCCACGGACGGCCGGTTGGATTAGCCCCGAACTGCGGAGCTCACCTGCGCGTACGCCCAATCCAGCCAGGGGAAGAGGGCCTCCAGATTCTGCCGCTCGATCGTAGCGCCTCCCCAGAGACGGAGCCCGGGAGGAGCATCGCGGTACGCGCCCACGTCATAGGCCACGCCCTCTTCTTCGAGTAGCGTCGCGACCCGCTTGGCGACCGCCGACCGCTCTTCCTCAGCCAGCCCCACGAACCAGGGGTCGACGATCTTCAGGCAGATGGAGGTGCAGGAACGCAGCTCGGCTTCCACCGGCAGGAAGTCCACCCAATCGGTCCGCGAAACCCAGTCCGTCACGGCCTCCAGGTTCTCCTGGCTGCGCCCAATCAGCGCCGGAAGGCCGCCCAATTCGTCCGCCCAGATGAGCCCATCCAAGGCGTCCTCCACCACCAGCATCGAGGGCGTGTTGATGGTGTCTCCGCGGAAGATGCCTTCGTTCAGCCGTCCACCCTTGGTCATGCGAAAGATCTTGGGCAGTGCCCTATCCGGCTGGTAGGACTCCAGCCGCTCGACGGCGCGCGGGCTGAGCACGAGCACCCCGTGCTGGCCCTCTCCCCCCAGCACCTTCTGCCAAGAGTAGGTCGTTACGTCCAGTTTCTCCCAGGGCAGGTCCATGGCAAAGACCGCCGACGTGCCGTCGCAGATGACCACGCCGTCCCGTTCATCCGGGATCCACCCAGTGTCGGGCACGCGCACACCGGAAGTGGTGCCGTTCCAGCAGAAGACCGCGTCGCGCGAGGGATCGTATGCGGACAGGTCGGAGATCTCGCCGTAATCTGCGGAGTAGACGTTGACGTCTTCGAGCTTCAGTTGCTTCTTGATGTCCGTCACCCAGCCGGTGCCGAAGCTCTCCCAGGCAAAGGCATCGACTCCCCGGGCGCCCAGCATCGACCACAGGGACATCTCCACCGCTCCGGTGTCGGAGGCGGGCACGATTCCAATAAGGTAGTCCTCCGGCAGCCCGAGCATCTCCCGCGAACGGTCGAGAACCTCCCGCAACTTCGCGCGTCCCACCTTAGAGCGGTGAGAACGGCCGATGGCAGCATCGGCCAGCGCGGCGAGCGTCCACCCCGGCCGCTTGGCGCACGGTCCCGACGAGAAGTTGGGATTGTCGGGGCGCTTGTCGGGCTTGGGCGGACTCTTTACCATTTCGCCTCATTCCTTGTAGACAACATCGCCAGTCTAGAGAGGCCTGCGGGTCCAGTCAATCCGCCAAAAAGGTTATTACCAAGGAGGATTCAGACCGTGCGGGCGATATCTTCCCGAGGACACCGGCCCTTGGCTGCTATATACTTCTACTGCGGAGTTTCGGGGGGAGTTTTCCATCGTCAATTCAACGAAGGATGCCGTTGGAATCACTGATCGTTGACAGAGAGGAGAGGCGCCAAGGCGGGGATCTGGTCGACCTCCTAGCCGGCGGGTTCGTCGTCGTTGCCGCCCTCTACCTCTTGCGGGCGTACTCCTACCCCCTCTTCCACGTCACGTCTGAATTCTTCAGCGTCGTGGTGGCCGTGACCATATTCATGATTGCCTGGAACACGCGCCGGATCGCGAGCAACAGCTACTTCCTCTTCGTGGGAATCGGACTGCTCTTCGTTGGCTTGGTGGACGGGCTGCACGCCTTGGCCTACCGTGGGATGAACATCTTCGACGGGACCGACGCCGACCTACCCACTCAACTGTGGTTGGCCGCCCGCTACCTGCAGACGGCAACTCTGGTCGGAGCGCCGTTCGTGATCGGGCGCGCGCTCCGCGGACAAGCGGTCTTTGCCGTCTTCGGCGTAGCTACCGCGGCTCTGCTCTGGTCTATCTTCGGGGGCTACTTCCCGGTGGCTTTCGTCGAGGGTCAGGGACTGACCACTTTCAAGGTGGCAAGCGAATATCTGATCTCCGCCGTGCTGGTCACCGCTTTCTGGCTTACTTACTTCCGCCGCGCTTACTTCGAGCCTCGGGTGTTGCGCCTGGTGATGCTGTCCATAGCCCTGACGGTTGCGGGTGAGGTCGCATTCACCCTTTACACCGAGCCGTTCGGTTTCGCGAACTTCGTCGGACACTTTCTCAAGATCGCGGCCTTCTACTTCATCTACAAATCTCTGGTGGAGATCACCCTCGTCCAGCCTTACGGAGTCCTCTTCCGGGGACTGAAGCAGAGCGAAGAGGCCCTGCGCGACAGCGAGCATCGCTACCGGGAGATCGCCGATTCGCTTCAGGAATCCCTGCTTTCGATCCCCTCCGAGCTTCCAGGGGTCGAGTTCGGCCACCTCTATCGCTCGGCTACTCTGGCGACCCGGGTGGGGGGCGACTTCTACGACATCTTCGAGTTGGGACACGGCAGAATCGGCGTGCTCATGGGCGACGTCTCCGGTAAGGGGCTTCGGGCTGCGGCGATCACCTCGGTGGTGAAGAACAGCGTCCGCGCCTACGCCTACAACGGAGCCGGCCCGGCCGAGACCATGAGGTTGACGAACACCGCTCTGCTTCGGACGATCGACCACCAGTCTTTTGTCACTGCCTTTTACGGGGTGCTACACACCGAGACCGGGTCCTTGACCTATTGCTCGGCCGGCCATCCTCCCGCTCTGGTCAACAGAGACCGAGGAACCCGCTCTCTCGACGTCCGCTCGCCGGTTCTCGGCGCCTTCCCGGACCTTCGCTTCGAGGAAGGGGAGGACACGGTCAGGGTGGACGAGATCCTGGTGCTCTACACCGATGGCGTGACCGAGGCCAGACGCGGGTCCGAGTTCTTTGGAGAGGAAGGCTTGGTTCGAGCGCTCAGTGGTCTAGACGGTACGTCGGCCTCCGATACCCCCGACGTCCTCTTTCGCAGGGTGCTGAGCTTCAGCCAGGGACAGCTGGGAGACGACGTAGCCATTCTCGCGGTGAAACCCCACCGAATGGAACGCTGAGTCGATGGCCGGCGCTTCCGCCGAACTGGACGAGGACGACTACGCTGGGGGGCCCGAGGCCGACGATGCGCCGGATGCGGAGTCCAACCCCCAGCCCGAGGCCAACGCGGTGGGCGTCACCTCATAGGCGCCAACTCATCCGGTCCACCGTAAAGCGCCGGTCGCTCTCATGCAGGCCGATGTCCAACTCGGGACCCAATGCCTCGGAGCGCTCCCCCACCCAGTTGAAGATCGCGAGTACCGCACGCAGCCTCTCATCGAGCCCCGTCCCCTGCTCGAGTTCCCACTGAAGGCGCAGTCTAGCCTCTTGGGAAAGCTCCTCTCCCATCGCGAGCGGCGGCACCAGGAGACCCCAGCTGACTGAGCGAGGTTCGGCCCCCACGCCAGCGCTGAAGCTGTAGAGCCGCACCGGCGCTCCCAACCGGTCTCCTTCGCGCATCGCCGGGGAAAGCCCTAGTCCGGGCTGCCCGTAGGGGGGCTCGTGGGTGAAGGCCCACTCCGACCCCGGCTCAGATAACCACCCGGCTCTCCCCCCGATCTCCTCGGGAGATTGAATGTCGGCGGACGAGAGCCTTTTGAGTTGATCGCGGCTAAGCGGCGAAGCTCCGGCGAGCAGGCCCCAGCTCATCTTGTGCACCCGACGTCGAGGCCCCCCGCGCCGGGGCGAACCGCCGCCCTCTCCCGGCGGAGTCGCAAGGGCCAAGAGCACACCCTCTTGGAAGGGAACGGCAATCAGCAGGCTCACCGGGGTTTCCCACTCCCAGCTTGACTTCCCGTAGGGTAGTCGCTCATAATACCCCCCTAGGTATTATTTGGTCTTTGTCCGCTTCCAAGGAGGAAAAAGTTGTCGAGCGCCACGTCCGCTTTGCCATACAGTTTGACCCCGGGAACTCCGTCCGCTCCGGTGCGCTTTTTCGCCCGCCTATCCAAGAAGCTCGTCCTGCTCATTCCCATTAGCATGCTGCTCGGGCTCGTCGCCGGACTGCTGCTGGATCTGTCGCCGCTCAAAGCCGCCATCCTTCCTATCACCATGCTCATGGTCTATCCCATGTTGGTCAATTTCCGCCCGGTCGAAGCCGTGAACTTCCGGCACGGGCGGGCGTTGGCTCTGGCCATGGGCCTCAACTTCGCCGTGGTCCCCGTGGCAGCCTGGCTGCTGGCCCGAACCTTCTTCTCCGGCGACCCCGGGCTGTTCGTGGGCATGATCCTTGCCGGGCTCTTCCCCACCTCAGGCATGACCATCTCCTGGACCGGCTTCGCCAAGGGGAACGTGGCCGCAGCGGTCAAAATGACGGTTATCGGACTGCTGGCCGCCGCAGTGCTCTCCCCAGTCTATCTCTGGCTGTTGGCGGGCCAGCGCGTCGAAGTCGACCTAGCCGGCGTCAGCCAAACCGTGCTTCTGGTGGTCCTCGTTCCCATGTTGCTCGGTTCGCTCACCCGGCGAACGCTGGTCGCCCGCTACGGTCCAAGCCGCTACAAGGCCGAAATCGCACCGATTTTCCCCGGGCTCTCGACCGCGGGCGTGGTCGCGATCGTCTTCCTTGCGGTGGGCCTCAAAGCCAAGATGATCGTCTCCGCTCCGGCGCTGCTCGCGCGCGTGGCCGTACCTCTGGTCCTCTTCTACGCCTTCAACTTCGCGGCCGCCACCTTGGCCGGGCGGCTTTTGCTCAACCGCGAGGATGCCATTGCGGCCGTGTACGGCAGCGTGATGCGGAACCTCTCCATCGCCCTGGGAATTGCCATCGCCTCCTTCGGTCCCATGGCCGCGCTGGTGCTGGCCGTCGCATACATCGTGCAGGTTCAGTCCGCCGCCTGGTACGTGAAGCTTTCCGACAACGTATTTGGGCCGCACCAAGAACCCGCGGAAGAACCCGGGGCGGTACAGGTGGCCCCTGCTTAGGCCGGCGGCTCAGTCCGAGGTGTAGCCCCTCTGCGACTTGGCAATCTGAGTCCTAACTCAGGGAGCCCAGTCCGGCGGAGGAATCATGCAACTCGAACGCATAGAATCACCCGGTCTCGCCCATTACTCTTACCTTCTCAGCGACGGAGGCGAGGCCCTCGTCATCGATCCTCGCCGAGACGTGGACGCCTACGTGGACCGCACCTCGCTGGCGGGACTCCGGCTCCGCCATGTGCTGGAAACCCACCGCAACGAGGACTACCTGACCGGGTCGCACGAACTGGGGAAGCTGACGGGTGCCGCTGTTTGGCACGCGGACGGTCAGCTGGACTACGGCTACGGCCGCCCGGCCGCCGACGGCCCGGTGTTCTCCCTGGGAAGTCTGCAGGTCGAGGCGCTCGCGACTCCCGGCCACACCGAGGGCCACCTCTGCTATCTGGTTCGCACAGCCGACGGGGAGCCCTGGCTGCTCTTCTCCGGTGACTGCATCTTCGCGGGAGACGTCGGCCGCACCGACCTCAGGGGCGAGGAACGGATCGAGGAGATGACCCTCCGGCTGCACGAAAGCATCTTCGGGCGGCTGCTCCCTCTGGGTGACCACGTAATTCTGCTGCCCGCGCACGGCCCAGGCTCGGCCTGCGGCAGTCAGATAGCGGATCGGCCCTGGACCACCATCGGGATCGAGCGCAGGCTGAACCCGCGGCTGCGCCTCGAGAAGCCCGAAGAGTTCTTGAGCGAAGTCGGCCAGGCTCTCGAATACCCGCCCTATTTCAAATGGATGGAGGAACGGTACCTGCGAGGGGAGCCCTTCCTCGCCGAGGCCCGCTTTCCCCTCCCGATGCCGGTCGAGGAGTTCCACGGCCGCTCGCGGGAACCTTCGCAGACGCACGCAGAGAATGCAATGGTACTTGATACCCGCCCGGTCACCTCGTTCGCAGCAGCACATGTTCCCCGGGCGCTTTCCCTGTGGGAGGACGGCCTGGGCGGCTTTGCCGGGTGGTTCCTTGAAGAAGACCAGGCGCTGCTTCTGGTATCGGACGGAACCGCGCCCATGGAGGCGGTTCTCACCTTGCGCCGCATGGGCTTTGACCGGGTGGAAGGCTATCTGGCCGGCGGGATGCACGCCTGGCACACTGCCGGCCTGGGCTCCAGCCGCACGGATCTGCTCGACGTGCCCAGCGCCTGCCGGGTGCTCGACGAACGCCCGCGCCCCTGGATGCTGGACGTCAGATCGTCGGCCGAACTCGACGAGGCTTTGATCCCCGGCGCCCATCACATCCATCTCCCCCAGCTCCCCGGGCGCACGGAGGAGGTGCCCCGGGACCGGCGGGTGACGGTCTTCTGCGGGAGCGGCCTGAGGTCGATGGCGGCCGCCAGCCTGCTCGAGCGCGAGGGGCACCAGGACGTCGAGGTGGTCATGGGCGGCGTTGAGGGCTGGGAATCCCGCAACTTTCCCCTTGAGTGAGGCGGACGCGCAAATATGGCCGGAAGAGCGGATAAAGCGAATGGTAAGGGGCGCAATGAGCGGCTCCGGGATGCCTCCCCCGGCACCGTGGATGCCTTGGCTCGTGCCTTTGCTCCCGAGGAACAACCCGAACTGGTCTATCTGCCCGACGAGGAAGTCCCGGGAATTCGCCGGGTGCGCCGCGGAAAGGGCTTCAGCTATTACTGGGCCGACGGCAGCCTGATCGAGGACGGCTCCATCAGACAACGGATCAAGCAGCTCGCCATCCCACCTGCCTGGACCGACGTCTGGATCTCGCCTCTGCCCGCAGGGCACCTGCAGGCGACAGGCAGGGACAAGCGAGGGCGAAAACAGTACCTCTACCACGAACGCTGGCGCGAGGTGCGCGATGCCAATAAATTCAACCGGCTGGTTGCCTTCGGTCACGCCCTGCCCGACCTACGCAGCCGGGCGGCGGCCGACGCCCGCCGCCGCCGCCTCTCCAAGGAAAAAGTGGTGGCCGTCGTGGTCCAGCTCTTGGACGAGACCTTGATCCGCGTGGGCAATGAGGAGTACGCCCGCGACAACGATGCCTACGGGCTCACCACGCTGCGGGATGACCACGCAAAGATCTCCACCACCCGGCTGCGCCTGGTCTTCCGGGGTAAGGGCGGCAAGGAGGCGGAGGTGGGGGTACACAGCCGCCGCCTCGCCCGCATCGTCAAACGCTGCCAGGAACTGCCCGGCGAAGAGCTGTTCCAGTACATCGACGACAACGCTAACGCGAGAGCGATAAACTCTGCCGACGTCAACGACTACCTCCGGGAGAACAGCAGCGAACGCTTTTCGGCCAAGGACTTTCGCACCTGGGGAGGCACGAAGATCATGGCGGAGAGGCTCGCGTCCGGTGGAGGTTTTCAGAGCACCCGCGAGGCGGATCGCAAGATCAACGAAGCGCTCGACATAGTCGCTCATCATCTAAACAACACCCGCGCCGTGGCGCGCAGCTCCTACGTGCACCCGGCGGTAATCGATTCCTTCCGCGAGGGCGAGTTGACCGAACGCTGGCCGCTGCTCAGCGGAGAGGGTCCGAAAAGCGAATGGCTCCGTCCGGAGGAGGTGGCCCTGTTGCGCCTCCTGGAGGAGCGAAAGGTGATCGAAGAGGGTTGGGATATCGACCTGCCCCACGGCAACGGCAACGGGCAACGGCAAGGACAACGGGCTGGGCGCATCCCGGGATGGGGGCGCCGAGAATCAGAACGGCGGGAACGGGCGCGAAAGCGCTTCCTAGGACGGCTGGAGGAATGAAGCAGTACCTGCGGCAACGGCGGGCCGGCCTACCTAAACGGCCGGAACCTTCCAACCAACGAACCGGAGCGGGGATCGACGCCCTGGTATCCCCTGGGTGGCTCACGGCACCGGCTCTGATTCTGCTGGGCCTGGCGCTGTTTCTTCCGCTCACCCTCTTCTCGAGTGCGGCAGACGCGGTCTCGGCGGCGGCGGGCCACGACGCCTCGGCGGTCCCCGTGGCGGCAGTCACCTGGACGGAGGCGCTGGGCCAGAATCCGGCTTCCCGCGCCTACCCCCGGCTCATCAAAACGCCGCCGCCCGGCCCTCTGGAAACGCCGCCCCCCCGGCCTTCACCGGCGCCGCTGCAGATGGCCGGCGTGCTGCGCGCCGATCTCGCGGTCTACGACGCCCCGCCGCCGCAGGGGCGCGTTACGAAGAGGCTGCCCGCTATCGACGCCTATGGAGAGCGCTCCGTGGTACGCGCACTTCGCGCCAGCTACGACCGGCAGGGCGACCGTTGGCTCGAGGTACTGCTGCCCACGCCGCCCAACGAAACCCGAGGCTGGGTGAGGGCGTCCGGGCTCGACTTGAGCCCGCGGGAATACGACATCCTGGTCGATCTTTCGGACCACACGCTGAAGCTACGCAGGGACGGAGAGACTGTCGCCACCTACCAGGTCGCGGTGGGGACTTCGGGCACCCCGACTCCCCAGGGCGAATTCTTCATCACCGTGCACGTGCCCAACCCTGGGGGAGCATACGGCGCGCTCGCGCTCGGCCTGAGCGCTTACTCCGAAGTGCTCAAGGATTGGCCCGGAGGAGGTCAGGCGGCCATTCACGGGACCAATCGTCCGGACCTGATCGGCAACAGTGTGAGCCACGGTTGCATCAGGATGACAAATGCGGCCGTCCTCGAGGTCGAGAAGCTGGCGCCGGTGGGAACCCCGGTCCGCATCGTGCCTTAGCCGGAAGCTCGACCAGCCCGCTGCACCGGTCCTAAGTCCTAACCCTCACGCCGGCGGGATCGAACCGCTAGACCTGCTCGCGCTTCTGCGAGATGTCCTCCAAGGTCAACCGGATGGCGGTCTCACCCGTCTCGAGACGGGTGATCTGCACCTCGTCCATCAGCGAGATCATCAGAGGCAGGCCCAGCCCCCGATGTGCCCGTTTCTCGGGATCGCGCTGCGAGCCTAGGCGAAACTCTCCCTGACTGACTATCTCGAAGATGAAGACCTCGCCCTCCAGCCACGAGGTGATCTTGATGTCACCGCTCTGGCCGGGAACGTGTTCGACGGCGTTGGCGCAGGCCTCGGACACGCAGAGTTTGAGGTTGTAGCTGTGCTGCCGGTCCAAGCCAAGGGTCGAAGCAACCCCTTCGACGAACTCGCGGACCCCGGAGAGCGCCTCCAGATTGGGCGGAACAGTGTAATCACCCATGTGTCTTCTGACCAACTCCGATAACCCGCTTGTTCGTGCCCCTATGCCCGACAGGTCTTTTCCTTCCCCCGCCTGATTGCGCGAAACTTAAGCCCTCCAATCCCTCGAACGATTCCCCACCCCGAGAGGGCCGGCAATCACCCGCACACCTGAAAAAAAGAGAGGGGACCGAATCGGTCCCCTCTCCAAGTCGCGTTCCATACCTGACGGGATCAGCCGCCCCCGAAGAGGCTGCTCGGTGCCGCTCCGGGGGGGGGCGCCGGCCCGCTGCCGGGCTAGACCTCGGCATCCTTTGACTCTCCGCTCACGCGCGGATCTATCACGGGACTCCAGCCGCATACCTGATCCAGCTCTTCGGAGGCCACGTCCCAGACCGTGTCGTGGGGCGGCAGCTTCTCTTCCGAGAAGAATTTCGGCAGGCGGTCGTCTTCCTTGGTGAAACCGGCTCCGCGGTTGAACTTGCGTTCCATCTCCAGCACGTCTTTACCCTGCTGCGCCATACCTGCGATATCGATCTCCTCGCCGTACATGGCCGAGACCATCTCGGGGATGGCGGCCAGCGAGTCCGGCTGATCCAGGCAGGCGAAGGCCAGGAACACGCAGAGCCCGGTGCTGTCGAAAAACGCGGCGGTCGCTTCCTGCAGGCCTTGCGAGAGCACGCACTGCCCCGTCTTGGACAAAGGGTCGACCTCGCCGCCCACGTTTAGGATGTTGGTGGCGACGGCGTACCCCGCCGTGTGGTCGGCGCCCATGGTGCTGGTCGCGTAGGTGGCGCCGATGCCCTTCACCGCGCGGGGGTCGTAGGCGGGAATACCTTGGCCCTTGACGGTGGGGATGTGGGCCACGTTCCACAGTTCGCCCGCATGCTGCGTGCCGTTGCCCATCGCCTGACCGAACTCATTGTTGTTCTTGATGTCCTCGAAGACCGCGAGCATCTTCTCGGTATCGCCCCAGGGGATCTTGCCCGCGTCCATGGCCACGGCCATGGTGTCGCCCATGTCGATGGTGTCGAGGCCGAGTTCGTCGCACCAGCGGTCCATGTGGGCGATGGCATCCAGGTCGTCGTTCATGCAGTTGGCGCCGAAGGCCCAGATGGTCTCGTACTCAACTCCCGAGGAGACGTAGTTGCCGTCCTCGTCGTTGTAGACGTTGGAGCAATGGACCACGCACCCGGTCATGCAGGCGTGCTCGGGACGGCCGCCGCGCTTCTTGGCGCGGTCGGCCAGTTCTTCGCCCGAGATCTTCTCGGCGTTGTCAAAACGGCCGAAGTGGAAATTCTTGGTGGGCAGACCGCCGGCCTCGTTGATGATGTTGACCAGGATGGCGGTGCCGTAGGCGGGGAGGCCCTGACCGGTCACCGGATGCTCTTTGAGCCCATCGACCAGGGTCTTGCGTGCGGTCTTGAAGCGCTCCTCGTCGGCCAGTTTCGGGCGGGGAGCTCCGGCGTCATCCACCACGATCGCCTTGAGGCCGCGCTTGCCCATCACTGCGCCCACGCCGCCGCGGCCCGCGTGCCGAGCGGGATGGCCTTCCGGATCGGTCACAGCCACGGAGGAGTTCCGCATGCCGTGCTCACCCGCGGGACCCACCTGGATAGTCGCCACTTTCTCACCATATTTGGCGCGAAGGGCGTCGGCCGTCTCGTAGTTGAGCTTGCCCCAGAGGTCACCGGCGTCTTCGAGAGTGGCCCCCTCGCTGTTGACCTTGAGCACGTACTTCTTGTCGCCCGGGTCGCCCTCGGCGATGATGGCGCCGATGCCCAGCCGCGCCAGCTTCTGCGAGGCCTGGCCGCCCACGTTAGCTTCTTTGATGCCGCCGGTAAGCGGGCTCTTGGCGCCGACGGAAAGGCGGGAGGAGTTGGGGGCGGTGGTGCCGCCCAACAGCCCAGTGGCAAAGACGATCTTGTTGTCAGGGCCGAGCGGGTCGGCCTGCGGATCGACCTCGGCGGCGATGATGCTCGAGGTGAGGAAGCGCCCACCCAGGAGCTTCCAATCAGCCGGCATATCCTCGGTCTTTACCGTGCCGTCCGAGACGTTCACGCGAATAATCTTCCTCATTCGCTCCTCCTGGTTGTGTCGTTCCAAATGGGAAACGGAGGGAGGGAGACTAGGCTCCCTCCTCCGTTAATCCTACTGATCGCCGCGCCGAATTGCACGGCCATTATGCAGACTGATTGCGCTTGCTACAGGGCCGACCGGTAGATCTCGACCACGTCGTCCTCGGTCGGACAACGCGGGTTGGTGAGACCGCAGGCGTCTTTCTGCGCATTCTCGGCCATGGTTCGCAGATCCTCTTCCTTGACCCCCAGCTCGGCGAGGCCGGCGGGAATGCCGATGTCGCTCGAGAGCTGCTTGATGGCGTACAGGGCCTTCTCGGCGGCGTCGCGCTTGCTCATGCCTTCGACCGGAACTCCCAGAGCCACAGCGATATCCACGAAGCGGTCCACCTTGGCGATCATGTTGAAGCGCTCCACCGCCGGCAGCAGGATGGCGTTGCAAACCCCGTGGGGCAGGTCGTAGAAGCCGCCCAGCTGGTGGGCCATGGCGTGCACGTGACCCAGAGAGGCGTTGTTGAAGGCCATTCCGGCCAGGTACTCAGCGTAGGCCATGTTGTCGCGGGCCACCATGTCTTCGCCGTTGGCCACCGCGCCGCGCAGGTTATCGGAGATCAATTCCATGGCCTTGATGGCGCAGGCGTCGGTCACCGGAGTGGCCGCCGTGGAGACGTAGGCCTCGATCGCGTGAGTCAAGGCGTCCATGCCGGTTGCGGCCGTGAGGCTCGGGGGCATGCCCTTGTGGGTGACCGGGTCGTTGATCGCGACCCTCGGGGTCACCTGCCAGTCGACGATGGCCATCTTCACCTTGCGGCTGGTGTCGGTGATGATGCAGAAGCGGGTCATCTCCGAAGCGGTGCCGGCGGTGGTGTTGATCGCAATGAAGGGCGGCAGGGGCTTGGTGGACTGGTCTACGCCCTCGTAGTCGTGGATCTTGCCGCCGTTCGAGGCCACCAAGCCGATGCCCTTGCCGGCGTCGTGCGGCGAACCGCCGCCGAGGCTGATCAGGGAGTCGCACTTGTTGTCCGCGTAGACCTTCGCCCCGTCGTGGACGTTGGTGTCGGTCGGGTTGGGGATGACTTCATCGAAGATGAAGGGCTCGGCGCCCGCTTCTTTGACCAGACCGACGATCTGATCGGCCAGGCCGGCCTTGCTCAGGCCCTTGTCCGTGACGATCAGGGGACGCTTCATGCCCAGCGCCTTGACCTGGTTCGGGAGCTCCTTCAACGAGCCGACGCCCATCAGAGACACCGTCGGGATGAAGAATCCGTAAGTTTGCTCGCCTACCGCCATGGTTCCTCCTTGTTGACATCTGACGAGAGGCGGTCGCCTCCCGCGGCACCCCCTGAAATGGCCGGGGTGAAGCCGGCCCCGCGTCCGGCAATGGTCAGACTTTAACCGCAGATCGTGACAATTGCCTCGTCCGGCAGATCAGGATTGGACTGTCCAAAAGGACCAATCGACGACTTTGCCTGAAGGCGCCGCTCGCCGGGAGGAATACGACCAGGGTGCGGGGAACGGGGAATCTCTAGCCGAGAAGCCCCCGCCGCATCACTTCGCGCACGAGCTCCGCCCTGCGCTCTACTCCCAGAAGATCCATGGCGTGACGGACGTGGTATTTCACCGTGGACTCAGAAAGATAGAGTTGTTCGCCAATGCTCTTGTTGGTGTGCCCCTCGGTCAGCAACTCGAGCACCTGGAGTTGGCGGGGGGTGAGCTGCACCTGGCCTGACTTCTCCGGTAACGGCTCGTCTCCGCTCCGCAGCCGCTCCATGACCCGCTCGGTGATCTGCGGATCGAGCACCGACTGTCCCGCCGCCACTAACCGCACGATGCGCTTGAGTTCGTCCAATTCGACGTCCTTGAGAACGTAGCCTTTGGCCCCGGCGGTGATGCACTTGAACAGGCTTTCTTCCTCCATATAGGTAGTGAGGATGACGACCTTGGCTTCGGGACGGACCTCCACGATGCGGCGGCACACCTCGATCCCGGTCTCGTTCTTCAACTTGAGGTCGAGCAGGACCACGTCCGGCTCCAGTTCCTGGACCAGCCTGACGGCGGTTGCCCCGTCCGCGGCCTGTCCCACCACCTCGAGGTCGGACTCGAGCTCCAGGGTGTACTTGAGCCCCTGGGTAACGATCTGGTGATCGTCGACCAGTAGCAGGCGGGTGTGCCTTGCCGGTTCGCTCACGAGACGGGCACCTTGACTTCGATCCGCGTGCCCTGCCCGGGGGCACTTGCGCAGGTGAAGGCCGCCCCCAAACCCCGAGCCCGCTCACGCATGCCGGAGAGCCCGTACCCTTTGGTCTCCGGCTGGGCCGAGCCGCCTGCGTTCATGCCGATCCCGTCGTCGGCAACGGCAACGACCAGATGGCCGTCCACCTGAGCGAGTTCCACGGACACGTGCCGCGCTTTCGCGTGCTTGTAGACGTTGAAAAGGGCTTCCTGCACGATGCGATACAACTCGTTCTCTCGCTCGGAACCCAGGGCCGGCACATCCTCGTCCACTCGGCACTCGACCTCGACCTGATTGAGGTTGGGGTACTCCCGGGCTTCCCGGCGCAGCGCGCCGGGAAGCCCGGCCTCCGCCACCTCGGCCGGCGTCAGCTCGAAGATGCTCTGCCGGATCTCTTGCACTCC
>Ga0209386_1000079_pt1 | contig 49294 bp, 49 predicted proteins | sample NGEPertwo_FD_184510 | JGI IMG/M metagenome (GOLD analysis project Ga0209386, IMG submission 184510) | Arctic peat soil microbial communities from the Barrow Environmental Observatory site, Barrow, Alaska, USA - NGEE Permafrost154B-two... | ecosystem: Environmental > Terrestrial > Soil > Wetlands...
AGTTCAATTCCTTTTTTGATTCTTTTAATTGTTTTTGCCATTCTTCAACTTCGTTAAGCCGCTTCTTAAAGCAACTGCAACGTTCCCCCATATCATTTGTGCCAGTGTCTTTACACTCTGTACACCTATACTCTAATTCCAAATAATCTTTCTTCATGTTGTTTTCTGTTAACAGAAACACCTTTTCTTCCCCTAAAATATCAGCTTTTTTCTTTAATGCTATTATCTGATCTTTAGAGTTGGCCGATCCTGAAACCATCATTCTCGATATTTGCATTCCGCAGCCTCTGAGTTCTTCATCTATTTCTTTAATTCTCGGAAACTCTCTATATACAGTATTTTTTCGATCTGAAGCCTGCTTCTCCACTTCTTCTCTTATTGTATCATAATATTTAAAAATGGACGGTGCCCCTGGTCCTTTACTCTTTTCACCCTCCCCTGGTTTGTTGTTTCCTTCATGCCAGTTTCTTAATATTTTATTTACATAATTCATATTTGGGTTTGGAATCCCGCTTGTTTTCCCACAAGCCTCCAGAATTTTATCAATTCCAAATCCCATTTCATCAAACCAGCTGTCGATTAGTCTTTGCTCTTCTTCCGTGGCATTCCTCATAAAACCCAGAGATTTTAATATTCTTTTATATAAATAATGTCTGTTATCGATTTCTTCCAAATATTGTTCGATTTTTATAATATCCAACAGACCTTTCATCGACCATTCCTTCACAACCGCCCCAATATATTTAGAATTATCTTTTTTCCTAGTTTTGACGCAATAGGAATAGGCATAAACGACCATCTCTGGTGTCGCCCCATATTCGGAAATCCAGGTCATGATTTCCACAGGCTCTTTCCCCCCGAGCAGCCGTCCTGTAACCTTTTCAATTGTCGCATACATATCTTTGATTTCTTTATCTTCCAGCAATATTTTTGTTTCTTCTGTGATTACCTGGCTGGATCGCTTTTTTTTCGAATTCTTCCCATATACTAGTTCTTTCAAATTTAAAAGCTCTATTTGATATCTGAATTTGTCTTCCGGATTCATATAATTCTTTTTAACAATTCCGAGGCCTTCCCAATAAGTCCAGGCTTTTAAGACTTCTTCTATTTGAAGGCCCAACTGCTTTGCAATCGTTTCGTTCGTAATGTCCTGCTCTAAATCCGTATACATTAAAGCAAAGAGATAAACCTTCACAAAATCTCCCGGTGCAGCAATCATATATTCACTTATGAAAAGGTTTTCTACTTCAGTATCAAATAGAAACGCCTCTTTTACATGTTTTTTAAAAAAGTTCTTTTGCAAAATATTCTCCCAATCTTTATTTTAAAAGTGCTTTATTTATATCTTCCAGTAAAATTCCCAAATTAATTCCATGTCCTTCAGCAGCTTCAATAATTGTTTCCTGATTAGCACCTGGACAACCAACACAATTCAAACCGTGCTTTATGAAAATTCCCTCTAAATCCTCATCCATTTCTAGAACGTCACATACCTTCATATTCTCAGTAACAATCATTTTCTTACCTCCCCAAATTACTTTTATCAACAAATCTTGTGTATTTGCCAAGCCAAGTCAAATCTACAGAGCCCGTAGGGCCGCTTCTTTGCTTTGAAATAATCACTTCACATACTCCGGGTTTTTCTGTATCCTCAGGGTTGTAATACTCATCCCTGTAAAGAAATATTACAATATCCGCATCCTGTTCAATAGCTCCTGACTCTCTAAGGTCAGAAAGCACAGGCCTGTGATCAGTTCTTTGCTCAGGTGCGCGTGACAGCTGCGAGAGCACAAGCACAGGGCAGTCCATTTCTCTTGCAAGCAACTTCAAATACCTTGAAAGAGCTGTAATCTCCTGCTGTCTGTTGTCCGTTTTGCCCTCTATTGACATTAGCTGAAGATAGTCAACGATAACCATATCCAAACCTTTTTCAGCTTTCAGTCTTCGACATTTATTTTTAATTTCCATAACTGTAATTCCTGGGGTATCATCAATGAAAATGTTCGCCTTTGAAAGGTTATCCATTGCAATACTAATCTGATCCCAGTCTTTTCTTTCCAGGTCCCCTGTTTTAAGTTTCTGCATTTCTATTCTTGATTCCATGGAAAGTAATCTCTGACCCAGCTGCTCTTTGGACATTTCCATACTGAAAACCAAAACCTTTGCATTACCCCTTATTGCTGCCTGCTGCGCTATGTTTAATGCAAAAGCCGTTTTCCCCATTGCAGGTCTTGCCGCAATAATTATAAGGTCAGACTTTTGAAATCCAGAGGTTTTTGCGTCCAGGTCAATAAATCCCGATGTAACGCCGGTAAGGTTCCCTTCCAGCTGTGACATTTTATCAATCATATTTATATTTTCTAAAAGAACATCTTTAAGATGCGAAAAATCTTTTCTTTGCCTTTGCTGGGCAATTTCAAAAATTCCTCGTTCTGCAAAGTCCAGAACTTCTTCTGCCGCCTGCTTTTCCTGGTAACCTTTGTCTATTATTTCCGCTGCCTTCGAAATCAGGTTTCTAAGCGCAGCTTTTTCTGCAACAATTTTGGCATACTGTCTTGCATTTGATGTGGATGGTACTGAAACTGAAAGCGAGGCGACATAGGCTCTTCCGCCAACCATCTCCAGGGACTTTCTTCTTTTCAATTCCTCAGATACAGTCAGCGTGTCGACTGGAGAACTCTTTTTGAATAAATCTGAAATGGCTTCAAAAATTTCTTTATGCAGCTCATTATAGAAATCCTGAGATCTTACTTCTTCCATCACATCAAACAAAGCGTCCTTGTTTAACATGGCCGCTCCTAATACTGATTTCTCTGCTTCTTCATTATGAGGTGGAATTCTTTCAATCATATCTTACTCCGCTTAAGCATTAATGCTCACTCTTAAGGTAGCCACTACTTCATGGAAAATTTTTATCTCGACAGTTGTCTCTCCTGCCGTTTTAATGGGATTTGGCATCAGAAATTTTTTCTTGTCTATGTCTATTTTATGCTGCTCTTTTAAAGCTTCAGCTATATCTTTTGACGTGATTGATCCGAATAATTTACCACCTTCTCCAGACTTGGTTTTAATATGAACACTTAAGTTGCCTATTTTTTCTGCCAGTTCTTTTGCTTTAGAAAGTTCATCAGCCTTTTTCCCTTCTAATATTGATTTCTGCTTTTCCAGGCTTCTTACATTTCCTTCCGTCGCTTCCATCGCAAAGCCTTTTGGAATTAAAAGGTTTCTTGCGTATCCATCGCTGACCTTTACAACTTCTCCTGTTTTGCCCGTTCCTTTTACATCCTTCAGTAGTATTATTATCATATTATTTGCCTCCTGTTATAAATTTTCCTTCATTTCCTTTTGTATATAGGCGAGCGCCTCTTCCGGCACAATTTCCACTTGTGCTCCGGCATTTGTCAAATGCCCTCCTCCGCTCAGTTTTTCCATAACTGTTTGCACGTTTATTTCTCCCAACGACCTTGCACTTATTACAGTTTTACCAATTTCTGAAGTCCCTGCAACAAAACTGGCTCGGACACCCTTTATTGTCAAAAGTTCGTCCGCTGCCTGCGCACTGATCACCTGCATGTCAGGGTGAAAACCTTCGCAAACTGAATAGGCTATTCCTTCCTCAGAAATCTTGGCACTTACTATGGCATTCGCCCTGAGTTTGAAAGATTCAACATCCGTTTGGAAATAACGTTTCACACTTGTCGTGTCAGCGCCTGAACGTCTTAACCAGGAAGCCGCTTCGAAAGTTCTAACCCCTGTTTTTACGGAAAATCTGTTTGTATCAACTGTAATTCCAGCAAGCAACGCTTCGGCTTCAAATTTGATTATTGTTTTTTTCTCAAGAGAATATTGAAGAATCTCTGTCACAAGTTCTGATGTTGAAGATGCATAAGGTTCCATGTATGCAAGAGTCGCATTTTCAATGCTTTCTTCAGCTCTTCTATGATGGTCTATCACCGCTATTCTATCCGTTTGTGTGAGAAGTTCCTGGCATTCAACCAAACTCGGCCTATGGGTGTCTAACACGACAACCAGTGTCTCTTTGTCAATAAGGTCAAGCGCTTTTTCGTTGTTTATAAAGCTATAGGTCTCTTTTTCCCTGGCAAGGGAGTAAACTTCCTGAAGAGTTTCGTTATAAGCATTCATTATTATATGAGCTTCCTTGTTTCTGGCCGCAGCAATCCTGAAAACACCAAGCGCAGAACCGAAGGAATCCATATCCGGATATTTATGCCCCATGATTAAAACCTTTGATGACTGATCAATTAACTGTCTGAGGACATGGGCAACTATTCTTGATTTGCCCTTATTTCCTTTTTCAACAGTTTTCATCTTGCCGCCATAATATTCAATTTTACTGCCTTTTTTAACGACTGCCTGATCTCCTCCACGTCCAAGAGCCAAATCCAAAGCATCGCTGGCATATTGATCTGTTTGTGCAGGTGTTTTACCACCTACGCCAATCCCGATGCTAAGCGTCACCGGGAAATCAGCCTCTGTTTCAATTTCTCTTATATCATCAAGAATCGGAAATTTACTTTCAACAAGTTCCTCCATATACTGATTTTCAAAAACAATAAGATACATGTGCTCTTTATGCTTTGTTATAGATGCGTTTATTTTCAAACACCACTGTCTTATGGTTTTATCAACATTTGAAATAATCGAAAGTCTCATTTCGTCCGAATTGCTAGATGTCAGCTCATCAAAATTATCAACATTAATTGTTGCCATACATGGTTTTTCGTCATTGTATTTTATTTTCAGGGTTTCATAATTGGTGATATCAATAAAATAAAGTCCAAAAGATGTATCCGCTTCTGCTCCTATACCTGAAACCTGGATTTTGAATTTTTTGTCGTTTCTAGCAAGTATAAGGTTCTTTTCCCCTTTTGCGCTTTTTAAGAAGTCGGTAAACTTAATTCCTGTTAAAGCAAAAATGTCCGCATCTTTTATACCGTCATATTTGAAAACCTCATCAATTCTCCCGCTCGCTCTGGTTACCTTCCCGTTTGAGTTGATAATACACATAGGGATGGGGACATATGCGGCCAGCAATTTTTCTATTCTTTTCTCTGCCATTTTATCTCCTCAAATTTGATTGATTTTTGCTCAAAATTTAGATTTGTTGAAAATATATTATATCATAAAGCGACCATTTTTTCACTTTTTTTCTAGTTTTTGTCGTATCCCTATCAACAAGTCGATAAATCCAAAAAGTGCTAAAAATTTTCTGCCAAATGGAGATACAAAAAGCACAATGTAAATAGCCCATCTTAAAACTTTGTTCATTTTATTTTGTTTTGTCGTGTATATCACAACCGCAAAACCTTGTACCGCTAAGACAAACTCGATGATAGCCTGAACATTTAAAAGCATCGCATCTTCCGATACAATCTTCAGGCCAACAGCCATCCAGGAAAGTACGTATATCAAAAGGCACCCGTAAACAGCTCTTCTTGGTAATGAAAAGTCGGAAAAATCAGGGAGCATCAAAACTGTTTTGCCTCTTTTGTTCATGCTGTTTGAAATCAGTTTGTAGTCAAAATAAGAAAATATCAATCCCCAGCAAATCATTGTAGATGGAATCATATTAATTACGACTGCATAAGCCTCAGTAAGAAGGTTGGTGGCCTCAACCTTGTCAATTCCTTCAAGCCCCGCAATTTTCAGCAAATTTGGCGTTTCTACAATGGTTTTTACCGTTAAATCAATTTCTTTTAAAATCAGTACACCTAAGGGTTCTCCCGTTGCCCAGGCAAAACCAAACAGCATTACAAGTAAAAACCCTAAAACTAAAGAGCTTTGCAGTATTACAGCATATGGAAGATTGTGTTTTTTAATGCCTGCTAAAACTATAATAAGCGGTAATAGGAATGATAAAAACATTATTATTAGTAAGTACATCTTTTTCTCCTAGTATTCTTTGGCGGTCTCTTCTCCTTTTAATAGTCTTAACCCTGCATTTGCAAGAGACTCCATTTCATTTTCTCCCGGGAGTACCACAACTGGCGCAATAAATTTCACATATTTTTCAATCATAGATGTCAGGAGGTTTGAGTTTGCAACTCCTCCGGTTAATATTATGTTATCCACTTCTCCAAACAACGTAATTGAAAGAAGCCCAATTCCTTTGGCAATCTGGTAAGCCTGTGCTTCAAATACAAGCTTCGCCCTCTGATCTCCATCCTTGATTCTTTGTTCTATCACCCGGCAATCGCTCGTTCCAAGGTGTGCATACATGCCGCCCTTGCCTCTGACAAGCTGCTTCATTTCTTCTTTTGTATGCTTTCCGGAATAGCAAAGATCAATCACGTCCAATAGAGGTACGCTCCCCGATCTTTCCGGCGAGAACTGGCCATCATCGTCTGCAACAGAATCGATGATATGTCCATTCTTGTGGGCACTGGCCGAAATGCCTCCTCCCAGATGAGAAACAATAAAATTCATCTCTTCATATTTTTTCCCCTGCATTTCGGCACATTTCCTTGCCATGGCGCGACTGTTCAGCACATGGCACTTGCTTTGCCTTGTGATATCCGGCATTCCTGTTATCTTTGCCACTTCGCTTAACTCTCCTGATGTTACGGCATCATATATATATGCGGGTATTTTAAGAGGATCCGCAATAGCTTTTGCAATTAATCCGCCCAGATTTGATGCGTGAGCGGATATATAATCACTTTTAAGAACCTCTTCCATTTTCTCATTTACCAGATATCCACCCGTTTTTAAATTGGGAACAAGTCCTCCTCTTCCTACGATGGCTGATAAATCCTCAAGTTTGTAACCCTTATCCAATACCGTTTTTATGACGAGAGCCTTTCTATATTCAAGTTGGTCTGGAATTTTTTCAAAACCGTCAAGCTCTTCCCTTGTATGCTCGATGTTTTCTGTAAACAGTTTTTTTTCATCTTCATAAAGCGCAACTTTTGTTGATGTCGACCCTGGATTGACTGAGAGAACATAATACATATAACTTCCTCCTTAAATTCCATTTTTCATTGTAATTATACATCATTTGCACTATTTAATAAAGGTATAAAAAAACAGGTGCTGTTGTCCAACACCTGCTGTATTTTTTTACTAATCAGTTGTATAAGGTAGTAATGCAACTATTCTTGCTCTCTTTATAGCTGTTGTAACAGCTCTTTGATGAGTGGCACAAGTTCCAGTTATTCTTTTAGGAAGAATCTTACCTCTTTCGGTAATGTACTTCTTCAGCTTTTCTACATCCTTGTAATCTATCGTTTCAGTTTTATCAGCGCAGAACTGGCATACTTTTTTTCTTCTCATGCCACCGCCGCCTCTTCTTTTATCCATCATGAGATTAGCTCTCCTTTCTATATTCTATAATTCTTTATATCTTTAGAATTGTTATATTTGTTTTACAATGAAAACACAAAATAACACTATATGTGACCAGAATCTAATTGGGGAATTAATTCTGCCTTCAATTTTAGTGTAATAATTGTCAAAGCAATACTTATTATACCTTCCCCTTCGCTTTTTGGCAAGTTTTTTTGCAAAATTTCCTGGTTTAACGTATAATTATAAAAAAGGAAAGGGATTTAGGTGCAATCTATGAATAAAGTTATGATAAATCATGAAGCTTTCATGCATAAAACTTTAGAAGACCCGGCGGCCAACCTGGAATGGTTTCTAAGCTATCACCAAAGCTGGATTCAATTTTTGCAGCACGAAAGGCTGGTTCATCTTCTGGTTACTTTAGCCTTGTCACTTATACTCATTATTACTTTTAGCATTTCTCTTTTTTTAACAAATCCATGTTTATTAATATTATTTGCTGTTTTAGCAGTTCTTCTAGGTTTTTATATATTCCATTATTATAAACTTGAAAATGGCGTGCAACGATGGTACTCCATCTATGATGAATTAATGCTTAGAATAAATCAAAAATAGGAACACCTCCTGGTGCGTTGATTTATTTGCACAAGGAGGGTTGAATTTGTGTGTTATTCCGTTAACTCTTTGACATATTTAGGCAAAAGGAAACTGGACTGATGGGCTTCCTTGCTATAACAGCGTGTTTCGAAATCGGGATTTCTTAATTCATTGAAATTTAAGGGGTCATATTTTTTGGACCCAATGGTAAAGCAGTGAAGCCCACTTGGGTATGTAGGGATGTTTGCTGTATATAATCTGGTTACCGGAAATAAAGATTTAACATCCTTTTGTACTCTCTTTATTAGATCTCTATGGAAAAAAGGTGACTCTGTCTGCTGTACAAAAAGGCCATCCACCTTAAGTGAATGAAATATATCTTTATAAAAATCATACATGAAAAGTTTTTCACCCGGCCCTACAGGATCTGAGCAGTCTACAATGATTACGTCGTAAATACCTTTTGATTCCTTCATATGTTGAATGCCGTCTTCTATCTGCAAATGCACGACTGGGTTCTCCTTTGACGTTGTATTCCATTCAGGAAGATATTCACGACAGGTTTCTACCACTTTTACATCTATATCAACCCAGTTCAAATCTTCAACGCATTGATGCCTTGTGGCTTCTCTGACACTTCCGCCGTCTCCGCCCCCAATAACCAGCACTTTTTTCGGATTTGGGTGTGTAAGCATTGGCACGTGTACAATCATTTCATGATAGATGAATTCATCAAAAGTCGTCGTTTGAATAACCCCGTCTAAAATCAGCATTTTACCGAAATATTCGGTTTCAATCACTGAAATGTCCTGATATTCTGATTTCCCTGCAAATAATGTCTTTTTCACTCTGGTGGTAAAATTGACATGTTCATTTTGTTGTTCCGTAATCCAAAGTTCCATATTCTTTCCTCCATTTTCAGTTTTTTAAAAAAAGCAGGCCTCGACATTTTAGTTAACCAAAATGCCAAACCCTGCAGTTACTTTCATATTTTGCTTTTACAATTATCTCACTTACATATTATAGCAATGCACATCATCATAACCTTGCGATAATTCAATTCCCCAAAAGAATTATTACTTCAGCATTTTACTATATATAATTATTTGTTCTTTAAAACGGAATGTCGTCATCCTCTATTGCCTGGAAACCGTCAGGTATTCCGGATTCAATTTTTGGAGAAGAGCTTTCACTCTTGTCACCCCATTCTAAAAATTCAACTCTGTCGGCAACAACATCAGTCGTATAAACTGTTACGCCTTCTTTATTCTTGTAGCTTCCTGTCTGTAATCTACCCTGAACTCCGACAAGCTTGCCTTTTGTCAAATATTTTTCACAATTTTCTGCGCTTTTGCCAAATACAGTTATCCTTGGAAAATCAGTCTGCTTTTCTTTTCCTGCTCTTTGCAGTCTGTCAATAGCAATGGTAAAGGTTGCAACCGCCATTTGTGGCTCAGGTATGTACCTTACCTCAGGGTCTCTTGTTAATCTACCAATTAGTACTACACTATTCATAAATACACCCCAATCCTATTTCTCCTCTTTGTTGATAATCATATGTCTGATTACAGCATCAGAAATTCTAAGTCTTCTGTCCAGCTCTTTTGGAAGTTGGGGAGTTCCATTAAAATCAACTAACACATAATATCCTTCATTTTTCTTCTGGATAGGATATGCAAGTCTTTTTATTCCCCAGATATCAACTTTATTAACTTCTCCGTCAGCAGCGATAATCCCTTTAACAGTCTCAATCACAGCTTCCTTTTTCTCGTCTTCTAAAGCAGCCTCCAGTATAAATATAACTTCATAATTTGTCATTCTTTTCACCTCCCTATGGTCTAAATGGTGTTGGCCTTATGCCAGCACAGAGAGCATTTTTTTAATTCAATGCCTTTCCATTATACAATAGGTGACGTATAATGCAAGTCTTTTTCATATTCTCTTTACACGAAAAAAAAAAAGTGTTACAATAACCAGTGTTTTATATGCGGGTTTTTTAACCTTAGCCGAATATGTTTATTATTAAGAAATGGAAGGGTTTTAAAACAATGCCACAAATAATATCAGCGAGAAGCAGAATAAAGCTGAACAGTCTATCTCCAACAAGAATTATTGTATCCAGTTTCGCGATTATTATACTAATTGGATCAATTCTGTTAAACCTTCCGCTTGCTTCAAATGATGGAGTGAGTATCGGTTATGTTAATGCTGTCTTTACGGCCACCTCAGCCACCTGCGTGACTGGTCTTGTAATTGCTGATACTTTAGCCCAATGGACATTATTCGGTCAAATAGTAATCCTTGTTTTAATTCAAATCGGCGGCCTTGGAATAGTCACGCTTGCCACTTTTTTTTCTGTACTGCTGGGGCGGAAAATAAGCATGAAGGGGAAAATCATCGCTCAGGAGTCAATCAGCAATTACAGCTTTACACAGGTTACAGAAATGATTAAAAGAATTATTCTCATTACCTTTTCTGTTGAACTTATTGGAGCCATTTTGCTATCCTTTCGTTTTATACCGCGATTTGGCTTAAAAGGAATCTATATGTCCATATTTCATTCTATTTCTTCTTTCTGTAATGCGGGGTTTGACCTTATGGGTGATTATCGCAGTTTAACCGAATTTAATGGTGACCCTGCTGTTATATACACGACTGCTACATTGGTAATAATAGGCGGCCTTGGCTTCATAGTATGGCAAGACCTGTATGATTATCACAACTTGCACAGACTTTATCTTCACACTAAAATTGTGCTGATTATGTCCCTTTCATTAATTGTTTTTGGAGCGGTTTTTTTCATTATACTGGAATCCGGCAATCCGGAGACCATGGGTTCTTTGACCCTGTTTGAAAAAATCAATGCTGCTGTTTTTCAGTCCGTCACTTGCCGGACTGCTGGTTTTAATTCTCTCCCCATTAATGAAATGAGTGAGGTTTCCAAAATGACCAGCATTCTGTTAATGTTTATCGGCGCGGCGCCAGGCTCCACAGGCGGAGGCATTAAAGTAACGACTTTCGGAATTATTATTATAGCTATTGCATCAAATATCAGGGGGAATGATGAAACCATCGTATTACGAAGAAAGGTGTCACAGGAAGTTGTTAACAAGGCCATTTCAATAGCCAGTTTAAGCATTGTCATTATATTTATTGTGACAATAATAATAATCAGCGTAGAAAAAATCAGTTTTGTTAATGTTCTGTATGAAGTGACTTCTGCTTTCGGTACAGTAGGCTTATCCACCGGAATTACTCCGTACCTGCATAACATCAGCAAACTTTTGCTGGTCTTTACCATGTTTTTAGGCAGAGTAGGCCCTCTGACCTTTGCCATCGCAGTCGCTATGAAAGCGAATAAAACCTCAAGAAATTCTGTTTACCCGGAGGGCAAAATAATGGTTGGCTAATTAATCTGATGCTCCCACAAACATGCTCCTAAGAAGCTTTTTATCTTCAAAATCCGATATAACAATCACCGAATCTCCCTCCAGTAAAACAAGGTTTTCGCCTGGGCGAAGAACCTCTTCCTGTTTAATGATTGAAACCAGAAGACAATCTTTTGGAATTTTAATGTCTTTCACTTTTTTATTGAAAACAGGGGAAGTTTTTTTAATTTCTATTTCACTGACAATTATTTTATTATTCTTTATATTAGTCAGCGTTTTCATCCCTGCATAATCTACCTCTTCTTCTATCAGATTTGCAATTAATGTTGTGCTGCTCACTGCAATGTCAACGCCTAATGTATGAAAAACTTTTGTGTTTTTAGGATTATTGACCCTTGCTATGGTTTTTCGTACATTCAGATTGTTTTTTGCCAGCTCACAGGCTATTAAATTCTCTTCATCTAAGCCAGTCACCGCAATGAAAACATCTGCGTTTGCTGCGCCTGCCTCCTTTAAAATGTCAATTTTTGTTGCATCTCCATTATATACTGGGATATTTAGTTCATTTGCAATCTTTTCGCAAATCGATTTTTTTATTTCAATTACCTTCACTTTATGGTGGTAGGATAAAAGGGTTTTTGCAAGATAATATCCGACTTTACCTCCACCAATAATTATTATATTCATAGCTCTCCCCTTTACAATTTTTTAATGGTTACTATTTCATCGTCAAACCCGATTTTTAATTTGGGATTGTTAAACTGAAGTTTTCCTTCTTTTAAAAGTCCAAGAATTATGGTATTTTTAGCCGCCTTCAGATCGCTGACATTTTTTCCAACATCTTCTTCTTTTACTCTTGAATAATCGAACGTAATGCCCGTGTTGTTTATAAAGCAGGAGGTGGAACTTGTCTCGCCAAGCATCAATGCTCGAAATTCCTGTACTGCCATATCTGTTGGACATATGGTGTGAATCCCAAATTGATAAAAAACCTGTTCCCTGACAGGGTCTTGAATCCGGCAAAAAATTCTGGGGACATTAAAAACCTCTTTTGCAACCTGACAAGCCATCATATTGATATTATCGTCCGGCGTAGCAGCCGCCAGCCCCTCTGCGCTTTCTATTCCAGCCTCTTTTAATACGTCCTCATCTATCGGTACACCCAACACGGTAAGTCCTTTGAAGTTTGGTCCAAGCATCTTGAAATTGTCGATATTACTGTCAACTACCACTATATCATGCCCTTCTTCTGTCATCATTTTCGCAAATTGAGACCCAACTTTACCACAGCCCACAACTATTATCTGCATTTTGTTTCCTCCATTACTCATCTTCTAATTATTTTTCTCATTACCTAATATCGCCGCTCCAATAAATCCCGCCTTATTTCCAAGTTCAGTTGGAACTGTTTTATGAGGGAACTTAAAGAAGGATTTTTCCTTTACCAGTTCCCTGAGGGGGTCAAAGAGAAAGTCGCCGGCCTGACTGATCCCACCGCCCAGCGCAATCACTTCAGGATCAAGAAGCATTGAAACGGATACAATGGCATCGCTTAAATACCCCAGGTATTCATTGAAAATTTCGAGAGCTCGTTTATCTCCAGCCTTTGCTTTATCGATTACCTCTTTTGCTTCCAATCCCTGATTTTCGAAAAACTTTGCAGAACATACGGTTTCTATGCAGCCGCGATTACCACAGGTGCAAAGAGGTCCGTCATGAATTAATCTTACATGGCCAAGTTCAACCCCATGCCCCATTCCGCCGTTAAACAGCTTCCCGCCTAAGATAAGTCCACCCCCGACACCTGTTCCTAAGGTAAAAAGAACAGCTGTCTTGCATCCCACAAAGGCTCCCTTGTACAATTCTCCCAAAGCTGCCGCATTGGCGTCATTTGCCAGGGATACAGGTATTCCGGGAAATTTTTCTTCTAGTAATGCCTTTAAAGGCAAATGATGAAATCCCAGATTGTAGGCATGAAGAACTGTTTCATTCCTGGCATCAAGGGTGCCCGGAACTGCAACGCCAATGGAACTGACATCTTCATATTTGAATTTCCCAAGACTCAAAAGTTCTGAAGCCATGTCTTTCATGACATCAAGAACCACCTTATGATTTTCTCCTCTGGGAAAGGGTCTGGCATTTTCCGTCAGGATATTGTATTGATCATCCACCACTCCAGCCTTAATGTACGTACCGCCTATATCAAAACCAATTTGTATCATCCTTCTCCTCTTTTCATTTCCAGAGTTTTTCCGGGTAAATTCCATCGTCTTTCATTTTTTTTAACGCATCAACTACGCCTTGCTTATCTTCATGGTAAGTCACACCATACCATTTGTCATGTGACCGGAGAACTTTTACTGTAGCCTTATCCTCTTTTAATAATTTATCAACCGCAAGTGGCAGAAAGAATTCTCCTTTTAATGGATTTTCCCTTTGTATTTCATCTAATGCCTGTGGAAACATTTCAATCATTTCGTTCATAAAACTTTTTGTAAATCCCCAGAAATTCATAGAAACCGACGTTCCGGGATCAACGGTTTCCCAAAGCTCTTCATCTTCAGTAAACTGTATTTTCCCTTCTCTCCACATTATTTTTGTTCTTTCAACAATTCCCTTCAGAAAATCATCATCCGTCGTTTCGCAGACGCCTCTTGCCACGTGACCGTTTTCAGTCAAGGTATTCTCCAGATCATATCCTATCATACAATATCTGTACTTCTCATCATCTTTTACCTCAATCAGGAAATCGTACATGCTTTTATAGGCTTCTGCCCCATAAAAATCATCTGCGTTGATTACTGCAAAGGGTCCATCAATTAAACTTCTGCAACTCATTACAGCATGGCAGGTTCCCCAGGGTTTCACCCTTTCCTCAGGGACCTGATATCCTTTTGGGAGATCACTGATGTCTTGAAAAGCGAAAGCAATTTCAATATTTCTCCCTGGTCTTTTATCAACAAGCTCCTGAAAATCTTTTTCCAGTTCCTTTTTTATAACAAAAATAGCCTTTTCAAATCCTGCTTTTATGGCATCGTAAATTGAAAAGTCTATAATCAATTCTCCATTTGTTCCAACTGGATCCATTTGCTTCAGCCCGCCGTATCTACTTCCCATTCCCGCTGCCATAACAATTAGCACTGGTTTATTCATTGTAAATTGCTCCCTTCATATTAAGCCCGACTCAACTGCAAATCTTCGAATTCTTATTACCAATTTTACATTAATTAATTGTGTATTACAACTAGTTGTCATATAATTGAACCATAGGAGAAGATAATATGACAATAAAATTAAGCATAACTCCAGAAAAGCTGTTTATCATTGGATATATTGGAAGCGACCGGATGAGAGCAGGTAAAGAAACAGCCAATTTACTGGGATATGAACTTCTTGTCCTGGATGATTTAATCGTCAAAAAAGATGGAAGATCACTGAAAAAATTAATCATGGCTATGGGCGAGCACGAATATCGCAACAGAGAGTATGAAATCCTCGAAACGTATTCTAAGAAAAAAGGCTTTGTAATGGTTTGTGGCGATGGCATTGTTTTAGATGAAATGTGTATCACTATTTTAAAAGACAACCCCACCTTATTTGTCGATGAATCCCTGGAATTGCTTTGGTCAAGGGTGAAAAATGATCAAACCCCTTTATACTCTTTTTTAGAAAATACCAGCAAGACCTTTGTTTTTGAAAAATTCAGTGAGCTTTATCAACTCAGATTACCCCTTTACCAAATTTGTAGTACTGTAAAAATGGAGGAGAAAAAATGAAATACAATACGTTTGTTTCAGAAAAAACCGCAACACTAAATGTTGCTCATCAAATGGTGACTGCTGCAAAAACAGCCCCTAAAGGTTGCGGCACCGATAAAATTGTGGCTTTTATACTTGACGGAGAAGAAAAATATCAGCTTTGTGAAGAAATGAAAAAAATGGCAGTCCTGCCTGCTTCCGGTTTCTTTGAAAGAGATGCAAATAATCTGAATTTAAGTCACTGCGTTGTATTAATAGGCGTTATTAATGTTCCACTGGGTTTAACTACCTGCGGTTTCTGCGGTTTTCCGAATTGTGCTGCTTCCGTCAAGGCCGGTTCCCTTTGCGCATTTAATACCACTGACCTAGGAATTGCAATTGGATCCGCGGTTTCCATCGCGGCAGACCACAGAATTGACAACCGTGTCATGTTCTCCATAGGCAAAGCCGCCTTATCCTTAGGACTTTTTGAGGAAGATGTTCATATTGCTTATGGAATTCCTTTGTCAACCGGCTCCAAGAGCATTTTCTTTGACAGAGAGGCTGCTTCTGTTTTACTGTAATTTAAATTTACCAAACTTGATTTCTTCAAGATATCCATTTTCAAGGATTATTATTGCTGAAACAAGGATGCTGGTTCCAAGAAACCATCCTGCTAAAACATCTGTTGGATAATGGACGCCCAAATATACCCTGCTGAAACCTATTAAAACAATTAATACAACCAACAAACTCATTAGGGCCTTTTGTGCCCTATTTTTTCCCCCATATTTTGCAATGAAATAAATCAGCAAACCGTAAAAGACAAGCCCAGTCATCGAATGGCCACTTGGGAAGCTCAAACCACCCTGCTCAATCAGGTGAAAAACTATTTCCGGCCTTGGTCTTGCATAAAGCAGTTTCACCCATTTGTACAGCATTGTTGAAATTGCGGATGCAAAAGAAAGAGGCAATCCTATCCGTATTCTTGTCCTCTTCACCGTTAAGAACACCGCACAAAATATTACTATAGTCTGCCAGTTAGCTGAATAAGTAACTATTTTAAAGAATACCGTCAGACAATCTCTATGCATGGAAAAAATAAAGCTTTGAACGGAGTAATCAAAAGTTGTTGCCACATTTAATTGAACCAATAAGCCTATTATTAAAAATAATCCCAGGGGGATAATAATAATTCCTGTCTTCTTGTTTATAATCATTTTCTCCATCCTTTAAAGGCATTATAATCGTTTTTTATGGAACATGCCAGTCCATTTATGTTATAATATTTCAATCAACCCTGCATCAATTATTAACTGGAGGTATGTAATGAAAATAATTAGAAACATTTCAATGATATATAAATTTTATCTGGCACTTCCTTCCCTGAAAAAATATAAAGATGGGATATTTGCAGCCAGAGCTTCCGGTAATGTGGAGGAGGAACGGTCATATATCCTGAAAGCCACAAGCAGCTGGGGAGCTTTTGTCATGGATCTCTTTAAAACTGAAGTGCACATTCATGGTGAAGAGAATATTCCTTCAGAAGGTCCTGTTGTCTATATTTCAAATCATCAAAGTTATGCGGATATTCCACTTTGCTGTATGGTTTTAAACAAAATTCAGTTTGGCTTTATAGCAAAAAAGGAACTTAGCAATTTATTTTTATATGGAGAGTGGGTCGAAAATATCAGAAGTGTCCTAATAAAAAGAGATGACCCTCGAGCCTCTTTGAAGGCAATACAAAAGGCTATAGACTTTATCAATCAAGGCTTTTCCATTCTTGTTTATCCTGAAGGTACAAGAAGCAAAGGTCCGAAGATGAGGGACTTTAAAAAAGGCAGTCTAAGGGTTGCTGCAAAATCAGGAGTGCCTGTCATCCCAATAACCATAAATGGAACCTGGCGTATTTTTGAAGAAAAGGGATATTCTCAGAAGGCAAGCGTAGACATCACCATTCATAAGGCAATTGAGACTAAAAATCTTTCAAAAATGGAAATGTTTGAGTTGTCAGGGGAAGTCGAAGAAATTATAAGAGGAGGTTTAACATGAGAGATGTAATTGTTATTGGTAAGGGCCCAGCCGGGATATCCGCTGCCATCTATTTGAAAAGGGCTAATATTGATGTCCTTGTCATTGGAAAAGGCAAAGGTTCTCTTGAAAAAGCCGAAGCAATTGAAAATTATTATGGCTTTGTTGAACCTATTAGCGGAACAGAATTGTTGGATCGGGGAATAGCTCAGGCAGAAAGATTAGGAGTAGAAATTTTGTCAGATGAGGTTGTTGGCATCAAACAGGAAGAGGGTTTTGTAGTGGAAACCAGCAATTCTAAATTTGAAGCAAAGGTTATACTGCTCGCAACAGGAATGAGTCGTGCGGGATTAAAAGTGAAGGGGTTTGAGGCGCTAAGCGGCAAAGGAATAAGCTTTTGTGCTGTTTGCGACGGCTTTTTTTACCGGAATAAAGCACTGGCCGTTATTGGAAACGGGGATTATGCCGCCTCTGAAATTGCCGACCTAAATAACTTTACCCAGAATATAAAACTATTTACAAATGGTCTCGCTATTACAACAGACAAGCTGGCAGCAGGGCAAGTTACTGTTTCTGATAAAATAATAGGAATTAAGGGCCAGGATCGTGTTGAAGCAATCATTACAGATAAAGACGAATACCCGGTTGATGGCATTTTTGTCGCCATGGGAACGGCTTCTGCAACGGATTTTGCCAAATCTTTAGGCGCTCTTACCGAAGGGATCAATTTAATTGTTAACGAAAACTTCATGACTACGGTCGATGGGATTTTTGCGGCAGGCGATTGCATTGGAGGATTTTGGCAGGTTTCAAAGTCAGTATCCGATGGAGCTAACGCATCCAGACACATAATCAAATACTTGAAAACAAGCCCATTATAAGCATCCGACATTGGGCTTGTTAAATAATTACCCCTTGCAGTTGGTGGGTTTCTTGAAATTGTGCCTGTGGATAACTTTAATGGATAGAATATGAAAATATTAAAATTCGTAGCACTTTTCTCACCTTCCTCTTTGATGCGTTCCAACGCCAAATCTGTATAGAAATCCTTAGATGGAGACTTTGAATTTTTATTATCCAACCGTCGCGTATAAGCACATTCGATTTCGTCCCTGAGTTTCAACAATATATTTCAATCTACACCAGCCCAAAATACTTCTCAAAGAATTTCATCAACTTGTCAATAACGCTTTGCTTCTTTGCCCCTCTGTTTCCACCGCCAAAGCGAGAGCCTGGAGGCATGATTTTATCGATGTTTGTGCCGGTGGTTTTCAGCGCACCATCGCGGAAAGAGTTATTGATGAATTTCTTGGTTTCTTCCTGCTTCAGTTTTTCCTCGCTGATTAGCGCTGCAAGGTCATTTTCCTTCTGCTCATGGACAAATCTTCGCCAGTCCTCATCCACCTTGGTGGAAGCATTAACTGTTTCGATGAAATTTTCAATCAGTTCTTTCTTGCTGCGTAGCTGGATACTTGAGCCTATGGCTTTATCAATCGAAACCAGGATACTTTTATCTTCACAGTTTGATGCATGGAACTTTGCCACGAGCATGAGGATGTAGTCGATGTTAATTTCAACCTGCCGGATCAGTTCAAGTTCAAAGACAATGTCATCGTTGATCTTCTCCTTATCGACGTTCTTATCCTTGGTGAACTCCTGATATAGATCAATATAGACGCTTTGATAGTCCTGATAATCTCTATTCGATATGATTTCATTGCCCGGAAAGTTATCGAAGGCGGTCAGAATATTCTTAAGCCGCAGTATGGCTCCAAAGAGCCTGATGAAATCCTTCTGGTTTTGCTCTCCTATAATCGCCTGTTCCAGTGGAAACTTCAGACTCAACTCATCAATCAGCTCGGTATAACCCGGTTGATGCTTGCCGTTCTCATCAAAGCCGTTGTAATATGACTCATAATTTTTGAGAAGGACGATGCTTCCGGCATCCTTATCACCAAAAAGGGCGATGGCTTCATCAGTTTCCTCCTGCAAATTACGGAAACAAATGATGTTACCGTAGGTTTTGACAGAGTTCAGGATACGATTGGTGCGGGAGAAGGCCTGTATCAGTCCATGCTGTCTAAGATTCTTATCTACCCACAGGGTGTTGAGGGTAGTGGCATCAAAGCCAGTCAGGAACATATTAACGACAATTAATAAATCCACCTCACGCCTTTTCATACGCAGAGATAGGTCTTTATAGTAGTTCTGGAACTTCTCCGAAGATGTATCATAGTTTACATTGAAATCAACATTGTAATCCGCAATGGCAGATTCCAGAAAATCTCGGGAGGATTTATCCAGGCTGTCTGTATCAAAATCTTCATCAGGGAATACATCCTCAGGATCCGCCTCATTGGCGCTGTAACTGAAAATGGTGGCAACATTGAGATTCCGGCCGTGCTCTGCCAACTGATTCTTTAGCTCCGTGTAATATTTCTTTGCCATAGGAATAGAACTGACCGCCAGGATGGAGCTGAAGCCCGCTAAGCGCTGCCCTTGCAAGGAATAAAAATTGTTTCGTTTCGTCTTTTGGTCAAAGTGCTCAAGAATATATTGGGCGACTTCTCGGATACGATTCGGATCTGATAGGGCCTTTTCCGTATCAATAGAAGGTACTTCCTTATCCTTCACACCATCTTTCATCTTCATTGTGTTGATATAGTCGATGCGGAATGGTAGGACGTTCCCGTCGTTAATGGCATCTACGATGGTGTAGGTATGCAGCTGGTCTCCAAAAACCTGCGTTGTGGTTCTCAGCATTGGATTACCGCCACTTCCCGCATTAGCTGCAAAGATGGGGGTTCCCGTAAATCCAAACAGGTGGTAATTCTTGAAGGTCTTCACGATTTTGCTATGCATATCTCCGAATTGGGAACGGTGGCATTCGTCAAAAATGATGACGATGTGCTTCTTGAACACCTCGTGCCCCTTGTTTTTGGATACGAACACGTCCAGCTTCTGAATGGTGGTGATGATAATATGCGAGGTGGAATCTTCCAACTGCTTTTGCAGTATCCTAGTGGATGTATTGCTATTTGCGGCCCCCCTCTGAAACCGGTCGTATTCCTTCATGGTTTGGTAGTCCAGGTCTTTTCTATCAACTACAAATAACACCTTGTCGATAGTCGGCAGGGCCGAAGCAATCTGCGCTGTCTTAAAGGAGGTCAGCGTCTTCCCGCTACCGGTGGTATGCCAAATAAACCCACCAGCTTCAAGAGTACCGGTTTTCTTGTAGTTACTCGAGATCTCGATTCTGGAGAGAATACGTTCCGTTGCTGCAATCTGGTAAGGACGCATGACAAGCAGCAGATCTTCCGAAGTGAACACGCAGTACTTGGTCAGCACATTCAACAAGGTATGTTTGGCCATAAAGGTCTTGGTGAAGTCCACCAAGTCGGCAATGGCGGCGTTATTTGCATCCGCCCAGTAGGAGGTGAATTCAAAGCTGTTGCTGGTCTTCTTGCTCTTTTGCCGTCCGCCCTCATCAGTTTCCTTGACATGGCTTAATCGGGTCGTATTGGAATAATACTTGGTATGGGTACCATTGGAGATGATAAAAACTTGGACATACTCAAATAGCCCGCTTGCTGCCCAAAAGCTGTCTCTTTGATAGCGTTTGATTTGATTGAAAGCTTCCCGGATGGCAACGCCCCGGCGTTTAAGTTCTGCATGGACTAGAGGCAAACCATTTACCAGGATGGTAACGTCATAACGCGTATCATGCACTTCGTCGGATTCTTCATATTGGTTAATGACCTGCAATCGGTTGTTGTGAATATTTTTCTTATCAATGAGATAGATATTTTTGGTCGAGCCGTCTTCTCTCTTCAATATCTGCACATGATCGGTCTGTATCTTGCGTGTCTTTTCAATAATACCTTCGTTGCTGCTGGCAATGCATTCAGCGAAAAACCTGTTCCACTCATCATCGGAAAAAGCATAGCTATTGAGCAATTCCAGTTGCTTTCTAAGGTTGGCGACCAGTGTGGCTTCATTGTTAATCCTAAGATATTCATATCCTTGGGTCTGGAGCAAGCGGATGAATTCGCGCTCAAGGTCAGACTCGCCCTGATAGGCTCCTGAATGGTAATACTCCGACACATATTCCGCAACAACCGTACTTTCGTTGGATGAAACCACTATGTTATATAAACTCATGCCCTCGCCTCCTTCCCGTCCGCCCCTTTGGCAGGAAAAGTTAAAAGTTTGTCTCGATAATATTCATATTGTTTGCGCCTTGCTTCAATTTCAGCCGGCAAGCCGATGGTCAGGTCGTTGCATAAAGTGTCAAAGCGGTCGAGGATGGCGACGATTCGTTCTTGCTCTTCAATGGTAGGAACAGGGATTTTGGCCTTGTTAATATTATCGTTATATAACCTTGCGATAGTCCCACCATTAGAAACAGCCCAAGGCTTCATAGAATAACAGTAAAATAGGTATTTGTTTAGAATTTGTCTTTCATTATTATCAATCCAAACGATATTTGAATCTTGGTAGTACGCAGGTTCTCCATTATAAATAACGGTTCTTCCGATTGTGCCTGCTGCAGAGATAAGAATATCGCCTTTTTTAGGAAACGAGTAAGCCTTTCTATACTCATCATACTTTTCTCGCGAAATATAAGCGTCAGGCTCTCTTCCAAATGTACCAATTTTGTAAAATGGCACATCGCCATCTGGTGTCGTTTCAGCTTTCATAATTCGTTTACACATTGATACTCGTCCTACTTCTCCCAACGTCATCCATTTGACCGCGATATCTCTTTGACCGTTAAAGTTCAAGAGTAGATTCCGATAATATTCATACTGATTTTTCCTCGCTGTAAGCTCAGTGAAATTGTCCAGTATCCGGACAATTTCATGTTGCACTTGCTGAGGAGGGAGAGGGATTTTAAATTTTTCAGTAACTGGTATCGATATTTGCGGAAGAGAACCCATACTTGCTGCAACACTTCTAAAATATGGTTCCTGATTTTTTAAATAATAAAACACATATTTTATATCAATATACTCATTTTGACTATGATAAGCCCAAAATTCATTTTTATGGCTAAATGGTTTATCGTAATACTCAAATTCAACTAACCCACGTGATTTAACGATTACAGAAGGATTTGTTTGTATATCATTTTCTGGTAAGTCATTATAATCAAAGTATGCAACCGTCTTTCCTCCTGCATAAATTTTGACTGGTGCATTTTCTTTATTGAGTCGTAGCATTTGCTCGGCTGTTATTTTTGTACCTTTAGTTCTAATCAAACAATTACTCAAGGTTTTATGCTCCACCCTATCCGGGCACAATTCCGCTATCAACTGTTCCAATTTACTCATTCGAATCGCCGCCTTTCTCCAGCAGTCGCTTCACTTCACGGTCAAAATCGGAAGTGATTTTCTGGGTTTTATTAAATTCAGCATATTCGATTTCAGCTTTTGAGGTGGCCATTTGTTTAGAGATGGCTCCTTTGTCTGGCAAGATCTCATATTTTCTAAAGGAAAGAAATTCATTGATGCTTTTGGAAAATTGTTCCATGGTAAAGGAATTTTCCCGTTCAATCAAATCCTCTATATAATCAAAATATCCCGTCACGGCTCTTTCCAATCGTCTGATTTCAGTTTCATTCAGATAGTTTTTAGCAACAGTAACATCTGGTTTTAATATGCGTCCTTCTGGTGCGTTCTTCCAGGTGGTAAGTCCCATATGTTCTTTATTTCGGTCAGCTTTTGAATAGATAATTTCGGCAGCTGTCTGTCCAGTAATGGCATAGTGGAATTTATTCTGCACCATGGCATAAAAATCGTGAGTTACCTGGGAATCTTTATCATAGTCCAAACTGCATTCGGCAAATAGATCTGTAATCTGCTGCCACATACGGCGTTCGCTGGCCCTGATTGACCGGACACGTTCCAACAGTTCTTTGAAATAATCTTTTTCAAAAGCAGTTTTCCCCTGCTTTAGTCGTTCGTCATCCATGACAAAGCCTTTTGTCACATACTCTTTCAGCACGTCGGTTGCCCATATTCGGAAATGGGTGGCTTTTCTTGAGTTCACCCGATAGCCAACGGAAATAATAGCATCAAGATTGTAAAATTGGGTTTCTCGAGTTTGCGTTTTATCCGCCATTGCACCGTGTGCAGTGGTCCTTTCCATTTTGGAAACAACCACTTTTTCATCAAGTTCTCCCTCTTCAAATATATTCCTCAAATGTTTGCTAATTGCTGGAGCTTGTACACCAAACAATTCCGCCATTGACTTTTGGGTCAGCCAGATGGTTTCGTCCTTGATGACCGCATCAACAGATACATCCTCTTCCGCAGCGCGATAGACTAAAAATTGAAACTGTTGACTCATGAGCCCACCTCGATTTCTGCAATGATCTTAGCAATCTCATCCCGCAGAATTTGCTCCCGGGCTACGATTTCCTCGATCTTTGCATTGAGGACAGCAATCTCGATCACTTCCCGTGTGTCTTTCTGTTCCACATAAGTGGAAATGGAAAGGTTATAAGCCTTGGCCGCTATGTCAGCATTGGAAACCAGCATTGCAAAATGGTCGTAATCCGCCCGTTTTGCATAGGCATCAATAATTGTATCAATGTTTTTCTGGGTCAGTTTATTGCTGTTGGTGACCTTGACGCATTCCTTGGAGGCATCAATGAACAGAGTGCTGTTCTCTGTTTTAGACTTCTTCAGCACCATGATGCAGGTGGCAATAGGAGTACCAAAGAACAAATTTGACGACAGCTGAATCACACAGTCCACATAGTTATTGTCAATCAGGTATTTACGTATCTTCTGATCTGCACCGCCTCGGTACATGACGCCCGGGAAGCAGACTATTGCCGCCGTACCGCTGGTAGCCAGCCAGGAAAGGGAATGCATGACAAAGGCAAGGTCTGCGTATCGCTTGGGAGCCAGAACCCCTGCAGGGGAAAACCTTGGATCGTTTATTAAAAGCGGATTGGCATCCCCGTCCCATCGGATGGAGTATGGTGGATTGGATACGATTGCCTCAAATGGCTCATCATCCCAATGCATTGGGTCAGTCAGCGTGTCTCCATTGCCAATGTCGAACTTGTCATAATCGATGTCATGCAGGAACATATTAATTCGGCAAAGATTGTAGGTGGTAATGTTGATTTCCTGCCCATAGAACCCTTGCCTAACGTTCTCCTTGCCGAGAATCTTGGCAAAGTTCAGCAGCAAAGAACCGGAACCACAGGCTGGATCATATACTTTGTTGACTTCCGTTTTCCCAACAAGGGCAATACGCGTCAAAAGCTCGCTCACCTCCTGCGGTGTGTAGTACTCGCCGCCACTTTTACCGGCATTGGAGGCATACATCCCCATTAGGTATTCATAGGCATCGCCAAAGGCATCGATGGTGTTGTCCTGATAATCCCCCAGTTTCATCTCTCCGACGCCGTTTAAGAGCTTGACAAGCTTTTCGTTGCGCTTGGCGACAGTGCCTCCCAATTTATTGCTGTTCACGTCGATATCGTCAAACAGGCCTTTAAAATCGTCTTCGCTGGTGCTGCCTTGGGCAGAACTTTCAATGCTACGGAATACCTTCTCAAGGGTTTCATTAAGATTCTCGTCTGATGGAGCCTTTTTTCTCACATTATCGAAAAGTTCGCTTGGAAGGATAAAGAAACCTCTGGTCTGGACCAAGTCTGCCCGCGCTTCTTCTGCTTCCTCGTCTGATAGCTTTACATAATCAAAGGCTGTGTTTCCAGCCTCATGCTCGCCTCGATTGATGTAACCACTTAAGTTTTCAGAAATATAACGATAAAAAAGTATGCCCATGACATACTGCTTGAAATCCCATCCATCCACACTGCCTCTAAGGTCATTTGCAATATTCCATATCGTTCGGTGCAGTTCCGCCCGTTCCTGTTCTTTTCTATTATCAGCCATTGTTCTGTTTCCCCACTTTATCTGTATTTGGTATAAATTCCATGACATCGCATATATCGCACTCTAAAGCGGCGCATATTTTTTGCAGTATTTCAGTATTCACATTTTCATTTCGGCCAAGCTTTGTAATGGTCGCCGAGCTGACCCCAGAAAGACGTTGCAGGTCTTTCTTTTTCATGTTTTTATCTATCAGCAGCTTCCAAAGATTGTTATAACTAATCGCCATTTTTTGCACCTCCCCCAAATTTACTCCATTATATCGCAAAATCGAGAAAACAGCAATAATATTTAATAACGCAGCATTTTTGATGTTAATTCATGTTTGCGTCCGCTAGTTTGTTGATATAACTGGTGATATCCCCAAAAACCCGAAAAATTCGGCATAGTCGCAGATTAACGACTATGCCGAATTTTTCAGGAACTCCAAATCTCTATTTTGCAGCACCTTAGGCTGCCTTTTATTTTTATTATATTATATCCCTAATCCAAAACTTTCTTTCACCCTTGCCAGGGTTTTTTCTGAGATGACATTTGCCCTTCCGGCCCCGTCTTTTAATATTTCTATTAATTCTTCCGAATTTCTTATTGCTTCATATTTTTCTCTTATTGGCTTCAAAGCTTCTACCGTAACCTGAACCAAATCCTTTTTAAAGTCACCATATCCGCAACCTTCATATTTCTTCTCAATATCCTGAACAGACATCCCAGAAAAAGAACTGTAAATATTGAGTAAATTGCTGACTCCAGGCTTGTTTCCCAAATCGAACCTAATGGTTCCCTCTGAATCTGTAGTTGCTTTCATAATTGCTTTTTTTATCGTTTTTTCATCGTCTAATAGAGAAATTCTACTATAGATATTATCCGCGCTCTTGCTCATTTTACTTGTAGGGTCGTCCAATGCCATTATTCTGGCACCCTCTTTTAAGAATCTTCCTTTAGGAACCACAAAGGTTTTACCATACTTATTATTAACTCTGATTGCGATATCCCTGCAAAGCTCAATGTGCTGCTTTTGATCATTCCCAACAGGGACAATATCAGTGTCATACAGCAAAATATCTGCGGCCATTAATATTGGATATGTTAAAAGGCCTGCGGGGGCAGACTCCTTTCCTTTATTTTTATCTTTAAATTGAGTCATTCTGGAAAGTTCGCCTGTATAGGAGCTGCACATCAATACCCAGGCTAGCTCTGAATGGCCAGGAACGTCCGACTGAACAAATATTATTGCCTTTTTAGGGTCTAAGCCCACCGCAAGATAAAGCGCCGCCACATCAAGCGTATGCTTCCTCAGTTCCTTAGGGTTTTGTGGTACAGTTATTGAATGCATATCAACAATGCAGTAAACGCAATCATTATCATTTTGCAGTTCAACAAATTGTCTAAGCGCTCCTAAGTAATTGCCAATATGTATGTTCCCTGTGGGCTGCACTCCCGAAAAAACTCTTTTCATCTTTCCTCCTAATATAAAACAAACCAGTCAAGCTCTGTTCCCTAATATAAAACAAACCAATTAGGACCTATTGTAAACTGGTTTGTTCAAATCTTATGCCAAAAACCTGGCCAGAACGGTTCTTTTCAGGTTTTCAGATTACTTTTGTAATTCTTCATTAAATTTTTTCTTTATGCTTTTCTCGCCTCGCGATATTGTCATTTGAGAAACGCCAAGCTCCTGGGCAATCTGTGTTTGTGTTTTATTCTGTATATATCGCTTTTGGAAAATATATTTTTCGCTTTCCGAAAGTTTTTTTAATACAATATCTATTATTTCACCATACTCCACGCTATCATAACCTGTTTCATCAATGGCCGCGTATCTTTCCAATATAGCGTTCTCTCCTACATCGCCAACCTCATCAAAGGTTTGATTCAATGAATATGAATTATAGGCTCTTCCACCTTCCATTGCTTCAAGAATCTGCTCTTCCGTATTTCCTAAATACCCTGCAATTTCAGCTACTGTCGGCACTCTTTGAAGTTGTCCAAAAAGGTGTTCTTTTGCTGCCGGAACCTTTGCACTCAATTCCTTAAGCCTTCTTGGAACTTTTACTCCCCACTCCTTATCCCTGAAATATCTTTTTATTTCACCAAGTATTGTAGGTGTAGCAAAACTTGAAAACTCAAAGCCTTTGTTAGGATCAAATCTGTCGACAGCAGAAACCAGAGCCATTGCCCCGACCTGATACAGGTCATCATAGTCAACACCCTTGTTCAGATATTTTCTGATTAAAATATCCACCATATATAAATAGCTTTCAACCAAAGCATTTCTAAGCTCAATGTCTTTCGTCTCAACATATTGTTTAAATAATTCTTGATTGGTCATTTATTTTTCACCATATTTACGCATTTACAGCCATCAGACTTTTCCTGAATTTTAACCTGATCCATTAATGTTTCGATAATAAAAACACCTAAATCTCCTTCACTCGGACAATTTGAACAAGGCTTAATATCTTTAATTATATTATGCCCTTCCCGGCTGTCCTCAACGTCAATAACTATTTTGTCATCCTTAATTTCACAAATGACTTCATACCTGTTGCTCCAGCCATCATAACCGTGACATGTGACAAATTTGCATGCTTCGCCTACAGCCACTTTAATATCATCTATTGCTTCTACATTAAATCCCGCGTTGCTGGCTAGTGATGCTATTGAAATACGAACCATTTTAACATATTCCGGTTTACCTGGGATTGAAAACTTTAATATATCTCCCATCATTTTCTCCTTTACTCTGTAATTATCTGCAACTGGTCAACATCCGCCTTATTTGTTTCCAAAGATTTGTCATCGTTTTCATCACTTATTTCAGCGAATAAATCTTCCACGTCTTCTTTAATTACCTTGGCTAAGGTGATAATGTTAGAGTCTACATCAACTCTCATTATTTTCACCCCTTGAGTCGCACGGCCAAGTCTTGAAACATTACCAGCTCTGATTCTTATAATAATACCATCTGAATTGATCAGCAATATTTCATCATCCTCATTAACAACCATCGCACCAACAAGTTCTCCAGTCTTTTTGAACTTAGCTTTATCATATGTTAAAAGACCTTTGCCACCTCTGACCTGAACTTTATAATCTTCAACTGCCGTTCTCTTACCATACCCGTTTTTAGTAACAACCAGCAATTCTTCACCTGGTTCTACAAGTTCCATTGAAACAACTTCGTCTCCCTTTTCAAGCTTAATCGCTCTTACTCCGCCGGCAATTCTTCCCATGCTTCTAACGTCTTCTTCGGAGAAGCAAATACACTTACCATGCTTTGTAACAATAATCACATTATTGCTGCCGGTAGTCTGATTAATTCCAATTAATTCATCTCCCTCTTTCAGGTTGATTGCTATTAAGCCGGCTTTCCTGTTTGTGTCAAATTGGGAAAGAGGGGTTTTCTTAATCGTTCCATACTTCGTTACAGCTATCAGGAATTTGTCTTCAGCAAAATCTCTGATAGGAATCACTGCTGTGATTCTTTCTCTCTGCATTAAATTCAGGAAATTAACAGCTGGCGTTCCCTTTGCAGTTCTTCCCGCTTCAGGAATTTCATAAGCCTTGATTTTATGTGCTTTACCCGTGTTGGTAAAGAACATCAGGAAGTCATGGGTCGACGTCATTAACATATGTCTCACAAAATCATTGTCTCTTGTTGTTAATCCCGTGATACCCTTCCCACCTCTTTTTTGCGTCTTATAGGCGGAGATTGAGATTCTTTTTATATAGCCAAGATGGGTCAGGGTTATTGCGACCTGCTCTTCTTCGATAAGATCTTCTTCATCAATATCCGTCACATCAACAACGATTTTTGTTCTTCTGGCATCAGCATATTTTTTTCTGACTTCAAGAAGCTCTTCTTTGACAACGGCCATAAGAAGCTTCTCATCACCCAAAAGCTCGTTAAAATAGGTAATCTGCTTCATCAATTCATCAAACTCGTTCTCAATTTTTTCTCTTTCCAGTCCCTGCAGTCTGGCAAGTCTCATATCTAAAATTGCCTGTGTCTGAATTTCAGAAAGACCAAAACGCTCCATTAATCTGACTTTAGCGTCATTATAGCTTGATCTGATTATCTTAATAATTTCTTCAATGTTATCCAGCGCAATTCTCAAGCCTTCTAAAATGTGGGCTCTTGCTTCTGCTTTTCTAAGATCATATTGTGTTCTTCTTGTTACAACACTCTTCTGGTGCTTCAAATACTCATCAAGAATTTGATAAAGGCTAAGAATCTTTGGTTCGCCGTTTACTAAAGCAATCATAATCATGCTGTAACTGTCCTGCATTTGCGTATGCTTATATAGTCTGTTCAAGGTAATCTGGGCATTTGCGTCTTTTTTCAGTTCAATGACAATTCGCATGCCGTTTCTGTTTGATTCATCTCTAATATCAGAAATGGTGTCGATTTTTTTATCTTTCACCAAATCAGCTATTTTTTCTATAAGCCTTGACTTATTAACCTGATAAGGGATCTCTGTAACTATGATCTGCTGCCTGCCCTTATTGGTTTCTTCAATTTCCACCTGGGCACGAACGACAACTTTTCCCTGGCCAGTTCTATAAGCCTCTTTCGCGCTGTTTTTTCCAAGAATCGTAGCACCCGTTGGAAAGTCAGGGCCTTTTACTATTTTGATAAGATCTTCAACCGTACAATTTTCATCATCAATCATTTTGACAGCCGCATCTATTACTTCACCCAGATTGTGTGGCGGAATAGAGGTTGCCATACCAACTGCAATACCGTTTGAACCATTCACAAGTAAATTCGGGTATCTTGCCGGCAATACAGAAGGTTCTTTTTCATCTCCGTCAAAGTTTGGAATAAAATCTACAGTTTCCTTATCGATATCTCTTAACATCTGTAATGCAAGCGGTGTCATACGTGCTTCCGTATAACGCATTGCAGCCGCTCCATCGCCGTCTACCGAACCAAAGTTACCATGACCATCTACCAGCATATACCTGATGGAAAAATCCTGAGCCATTCGTACCATGGCATCATAAACTGAAGTGTCGCCATGCGGATGGTATTTTCCTAATACATCACCGACAATACGCGCGGATTTTTTAAAAGCCTTATCCGGCGTTAATCCCAATTCACTCATCCCAAAAAGAATTCTTCTGTGCACGGGCTTTAAGCCATCTCTAACGTCAGGAAGCGCTCTGCCTACTATTACACTCATCGCATAGTCAATATATGAGGTTTTCATCTCGTCATGAATTTCCTGCTGAATAATTTTAGTATCTTCTAATAAATTTATAGTCACTGCGAGCCTCCCTCTATACGTCTAAGTGTTTAACGTATTTAGCATTTTCTTCAATAAACTGCCTTCTAGGCGGGACCTTATCCCCCATCAGCATGGTAAAGGTTTCATCCGCAGTTGTTACATCATCAAGGGTTACCTGAATCAGACATCTGTTCGTGAAATCCATTGTTGTATCCCAAAGCTGCTGGGCATCCATTTCTCCAAGGCCCTTGTACCGTTGTATTTCGAGCTTTCCGCTGCTTTCACTGATTTGTAAAAGAAGTTTATCCTGTTCCTTTTCATTATAGGTGTAATATACTTCTTTTCCCTTTTTTATCTGATATAAAGGAGGCTGGGCAATATATACATAACCGCGCTCTATCAGCGGTGTCATATATCTGTAGAAGAAGGTCAGAAGCAGTGTCCTGATGTGTGCACCATCAACGTCAGCATCTGTCATTATTATTATTTTATGATATCTAAGTTTTTCTTCATTAAAATCTACGCCTATATTACATCCAAAAGCCGTAATCATATTTTTTATTTCTTCAGAACTTAAAATCTTGTCAAGCCTTGCTTTCTCAACGTTTAATATTTTACCTCTAAGCGGCAGGATGGCCTGTCTTTTTCTGTCCCTTCCCATCTTGGCACTACCGCCGGCGGAATCTCCTTCCACAAGGAATATTTCTGACAGAACAGGATCTTTTTCTGAACAGTCAGCCAGCTTACCCGGAAGTGCAATCCCGTCCAGGACTCCTTTTCTTCTTGTTAGTTCCCTTGCTTTTCTGGCCGCCTCTCTTGCTCTCGCTGCTCTTAAACATTTATCCAGAATTATTCTTGCCTGAGCCGGGTTTTCCTCAAGGAATCCGGTTAAATGCTCATTTGTTGAAGTTTCCACAAATCCTCTTACTTCACTGTTTCCAAGTTTCGTCTTTGTTTGACCCTCGAATTGAGGATTTTCCAGTTTAACAGAAATAATAGCTGTTAAGCCTTCCCTCACATCCTCTCCCGCAAGTGCATCGTCATTTTCTTTTATATATTTATTCCGTTTTGCGTATTCATTAAAAACCCTCGTGAGTGCAGATTTGAAACCTATCATGTGGGTTCCACCCTCAGGGGTATTGATATTATTTGCATAGGAAAGTATCAGCTCGTTGTAACGATCTGTATACTGCATTGCAATTTCAACCTCCAGGTTGTTCTTTTTAAATTCAAAATATATAATATCAGGATGAATTACTTCCTTATTTTTGTTTTGATGCTTAACAAATTCCTTTATACCACCTTCGTAATGAAAAGTTTCCTGTCTCTTTTGGCCTTCTCTCTCATCCTTTATTGTAATCTTGATCCCTTTATTTAAAAAAGCCATTTCTCTTAATCTGTGTTCAAGCGTTGCATAATCAAAAAGTACCTCTTCAAAAATCTCCGGATCTGGCACAAAATGTGTTTTTGAACCTGTTTTCCTTGATTCACCAACCACCGTCAGTTCTGATGTGGTTTTTCCCTTGCTGTAGGTTTGTCTGTATATTTTTCCATTTCTTTTTATTTCAACTTCCATTTCTGATGAAAGCGCATTTACAACAGATGCACCAACTCCATGGAGTCCTCCAGAAACCTTATATCCTCCACCACCAAACTTTCCGCCTGCATGAAGAATTGTATGAATAACCTCTACGGCTGGTATTCCCAGCTTAGGATGGTTGTCTACCGGCATGCCTCTGCCGTCATCTTCCACGGTAATTGAATTATCGTTTTGTATTGTTACATTAATTAGGCTGCAATGGCCTGCCAAAGCTTCATCAACGCTGTTATCAACAACTTCATATACAAGATGATGTAATCCTCTGGATCCTGTCGTTCCTATATACATACCTGGTCTTTTTCTAACCGCTTCAAGACCTTCAAGAACTTGAATCTGGGCTGCATTATACTGATCTTTATTTATTTCATTGCTCATTTTTTTGTATCACCTCATAATTAAATTTTGTTCTTATACCACGATACATTGTACTATATTTCCCTTAGATTTTCAAGCATTTTAAGCCGATACTAAAAATAAATGTCAAAAAGAAGTAAATACCGTTTCCATTAGCCAACGGCTGCATTTGGGCGCTAATTCATATGTCTTAATTTGTTATATATGTAACCTTATTTTCACTTTACCCTCTTTTACAACATATATGTTCTTTTCTGACAGACTTTTCTCCAGAAATTCACTTATTTCAGTTGTTGTAATAAATATTTGAAGATCCTTTAACGAACTTATTAAATACTTTTGCCTTGTACTGTCAAGTTCTGATAAAACATCATCAAGAAGTAATATCGGCTTTTCTCTTTTCTCTTCTTCAATCAGTTTTACTTCTGCCAGTTTTAATGATAAGGCAGCAGTTCTTTGCTGCCCTTGAGATCCATAATTTCTAATATCAATTCCATTAACAAGCAGTTTTAAATCATCCTTATGAGGTCCAACACTTGTATTTCCTTTATAAATGTCATTTTTCCAATTTTTTTCCAGTTTTTTTAAATAAAAATCCTTTTGATTTTCCATATTTTCCATATATTCGATATTTGCTTCGTAAAATATTTCTAAAATTTCTTTATCATTGGTTATTTCTTTATGAATCTCTTTGCTTATTACATTTATTTTTTCAATGAATTCTTTTCTTTGCCTTATTATTTTGGACCCGACCTCACAAAGAGAAATATCCCAGACCTTTAAACTATCTTCTTTTATGTCTTTTCCCTTTAAAAGAGCATTCCTCTGCTGCAAAATTTTCCTGTATCTTGATAAATTATTATAATAAACCGGTTTTAACTGACAAAGCTCTCTGTCGATAAATTTTCTTCTTTTTTCCGGCTCATCCTTCACAATTCTCAGATCTTCGGGAGAAAAAACAACTATGTAGATATTATCAAGCATCTCAGACGTTTTTGATAATTTATATCCTTCTTTTTTTACTTCTTTTCCTTCTTTTTTTACCAGTAATTCTAATTCTAAGGGTTCTTCATTCTTTTCCGCCAATATTTTAATTCTGGCAAACTCTCCATCAAATCCTATCATTTCATTATCCTTATTTGTACGAAAGGATTTTCCTATAGATGTCAAATAAATAGCCTCTATTAAATTGGTCTTTCCCTGTGCATTTTTTCCAAGTAAAATATTCACCTTTTTATGAAAATCCATATCAAGGTGAATATAATTTCTGAAATTATTAAGCTCTATTTTTTTAATAAACATACCGTTTTATTCCTTAATTTCCTGTTAATCTAACCGGTAAAATTAAATATTCATATTCGTTTCCTTCAATTGGTTTTATTAAACAAGGACTTATACTTGTGTTTAACTCAATTTTTATTTCTTCTGTATTGATGACTTTTAATGCATCCAACAGGTATTTCGAATTAAAGCCTATTTCCAGATTATCACCATCTTTGCTAATAATAACATTTTCTTTTACATTTCCCTCTTCTGATTTTGAGGTTATTATCATATTATTATCATGTATATCCAGTTTTATTAAATTATTCTTCCCTTCTTTTGCCAGAAGTGACGCTCTTTCAACACTTTCCGTGAAATCTGTTTTATTCAATACTACATTTGTTTTGAATTCTTTTGGTGTTATATCCCGATATTTAATAAATTCACCATCTAATAATCTTAAAACTATTTTTGTGGACTCCAACAAAATTACTGCTTTTTTCTTATCTAATATTAATTCAATGTTTTCTCCTTCTTCACTTTCGCTTATTATTTTATTTATTTCATTCAGTATTTTTGCTGATACTATTATTTTCTTTGCTTCTTTATTTATAATTTTTTCTCTTGCAACAGCCATCCTAAAACCATCCAGTGCAACCATATTGATTGAATTTTCCTCGATTTCGATTAATGCTCCGACAATAATACCTTTTGATTCATCTATGCTGGCTGCAAAAACTGTTTTTTTAATCATTTCCTTGAATATATCTTTACTTAATAAAATTCTGTAATTATTCTCTATTTCTCCTATATTTGGGAACTCATCCGGCGGTAATCCAACTATTGTGAATTCTGAAGATGAACATTTAATATTGATATTATTTTCCTCTATTTTTTCTATTTCAATATTTTCATTTGGCAGTTTTCTTATAATGTCTCCAAAAAGTTTCGAAAGTACTACAACAGAACCTTCTTCTTCCACATGAACGCTGATTTTTTTTTCAATGCTTAAATCTAAATCAGATGCAGATAAAGATAATATTCCATCCTTGGTGACTTTGATTAATATTCCTTTAAGAATTGGTATTGTAGTTCTTGCTGTAACAGCTTTAGAAACAGTATTAATAGCTCGTGATAGTTGTTGCTGGCTGCAAGTGAATTTCATAAAAATCTCCTTTTTTTTCTTATATTATTTTTAGTAATAGTAGTAGTAGGGCCTGTGGATATGTGGATAAGTGGTTCAAAGTGTTTAACAGCAACGGGTTTTTCCTGTGGACAAAGTGTTGATAACTCTAAAAAGTTGTTATTTCTAAAGTGTATTAATTGTCTTTCAGCTGTTTTCTTAAAGAAGTGACAATATCCTTAACAGATGGATTACTTTTTATTTCAGTTGAAATTTTATCACATGCATGAAGAACAGTAGAGTGATCTCTTTTTCCAAAAGCTATGCCTATTTTAGGAAGAGATAAATCTGTCATATCCCGGCAAAGGTACATGGCTATTTGTCGTGGAAAAGAGATGCTACGATCCCTTTTTGCAGATTCCATTTCAGAAACCTTGATATTGAAGTGTTTACACACCATTTTTTTAATATTTTCCTGATTGATTGCTGTTTCTTCAGATGAAAGAACGTCTTTTAATACATTTTTAGCAAAAGGAACATTAATTTTTTCATCCACCAGACTTGCGTACCCGACGACACGAGTGAAGGCACCTTCAAGTTCTCGAATGTTCAATTTGATTTTTTCGGCTATATATCCTATAACATCAATTAAATCGTTTGTAATTTCAATATTCTCCAGCGTTGCTTTTTTTATTAATATAGCCACTCTTGTTTCATAATCCGGCGGCTGAATATCTGCAATAAAATTCCACTGGAACCTTGAACGCAAACGATCCTCAATATTTGTCAGTCTGTTTGGAGGTCGGTCGCTTGATATGATAATCTGTTTATTTGCTTCATAAAGAGTATTGAAGGTATGAAAAAACTCTTCTTGCGTTCCCTCCTTTCCTTCTATAAACTGAATATCATCTATTAATAAAACATCTATGCTTCTGTATTTGTTCCTGAATTCAATTGTTTTTCTTTCTCCTATAGACTTGATCAATTCATTTGTGAACATTTCTGAAGAAACATAAAGAACCTTTAATTTTGGATGGTTCTGTAATATGTAATGACCGATGGCATGCATTAAATGAGTCTTGCCAAGGCCGGAATCACCATATATAAATAATGGATTATACGCATCAGAAGGAGTTTTTGCAACCGCCTGGGCTGCAGCGTGAGCATATTTATTGTTTTCACCAACTACAAAACTGCCAAAATTGTATCTGGGATTTAAATAATATTCTTCCCTGAAATTTTCGCCGAGACCAAGATAGGAAGAATCTTCTTCTTCTTCATGAAATTCAAATACAACGGTATATTTTTTATTGAAAACCTGGGAAATAGCATTTTCCAGTAAAGGTAAATATCTTGCAGCTAAAATATTAAGATTTAGTTCGCTGAAGGGATCAAGATAAATTTTGTTGCCTGCATCGTCGATTCGAATCGGCGTAATTGGAACAAACCAAGTACTGTAACCTACTTCAGTGGTCTCTTTGGAAAGGACATCAAGGACTTTTAACCAGTTATTCTTAAAATTTTTCATTATACTTCCTTTGTTTTGAATTATGTAGAGTTGATGTATCTCTATAATACAAAAAAAGTTATCCACAGGCAAGGGGAATATTTTAAGGGCAAAAACCAAATATTGAATAAGTTATCCACAAGTTGTGGATAATATTGTGCATAGTTTTAACAGGTGCTACAATATGTAGATATATAATACTTAAAAAGGCAAAATAAAGCATTTTTATTCATAAATATATTTTTATTAGATTATATACAGGTTGACTTTTATTAGGTGGTTGGGTATACTTATAGGGCACGCATGCGAGTTGAAATTTAGATATCGCAGCGAATATATCTTTAAATATTAAGCAAGGAGGTGTTTTAGATATGAAGCAAACTTTTCAGCCAAAAGTAAGACAAAGAAAAAAGGAACATGGCTTTAGAAAAAGAATGAAGACAAAAAACGGTAGAAATGTATTAAAGAGAAGAAGAGCAAGAGGAAGAAAAGAGTTGACAGCATAGAGACCGCAAACGTGGTCTTTTTGTTTAAAGGATACTTTTCGATATGGTGAGAAATGCTAAAACCGAATGTTTTACGCAAAAAAAAAGATTTTTCCACGCTTTACAGCAGAGGAAAGTCTGTTGGTGACAAATATGTCGTGCTGTTTTATAAGAAGAATGGATTGACATACAACAGGGTCGCCTTTTTAGCAAGCAAAAAGGTTGGTAATAGTGTGTTTAGAAATAGAGCACGCCGACTGATGAAGGAAAGCTTTAGAGAACTAGAAAAAGAATTTAGAACAGGATACGACTTAATAATCATAGGGCGAAATACCATAAACGGTGTAAAGTGCCAGGAAGTTTTTAAATCGTTAAAATCTGCTGCAAATAGAGGAAAACTGTTGGAAACAAGCAAATAAGAAGGTGAAAGCTCTGAAAAATATATTAGTGATTTTAGTAAAGGGATATCAGGCTATTGTATCTCCATTTTTCCCTCCTGCTTGTAGGTTTTACCCAACGTGTTCAACTTATTTTATTCAGGCAGTTGAAAAGTATGGAGCATTCAAGGGTAGCTTTTTAGGAATAAAGAGAATTCTGAAGTGTCACCCTTTTCATCCGGGAGGATACGATCCTTTAAAATAGGGGAGGAAATTAATGTATATTACAATTATGGGTTATATAGCACGACCGATGGGAATGTTACTTAATCTACTTTATGGATTTATTCAAAATTACGGGATAACGCTTATTGTTTTTACAATAATAATAAAGCTGTTATTATACCCGCTTTATGCACATCAAATTAAATCAACAGCCAAAATGGGAGATTTACAGCCAAAAATAAAGGCGATTCAAAATAAATTTTCTCATGACAAAGCTTTATTAAATGAAAAACTGTCCCAGCTTTACAAAGATGAAAAATATAATCCAATGAGTGGCTGTCTGCCAATGCTGATACAAATGCCAATTATTTTTGGGCTTTTTGTATTACTTAGAAATCCAATGACATTTATTCCAAATCCGGATATGATGCTTGCGGTACATGAGACCTTCATATGGATTAGTGATTTAAGTCAGCCAGATGCATGGCTTTTACCACTTGGAGCTGGAATTACAACTTATATTTCATTTTCTCAGACTCAGAGTCAAACAACTGTAGATCCTAACAATCCAATGTCTTCTATGACAAGTATAATGAAATATTTTTTCCCTGTCATGATTGTCTGGATGGGTAGATCTTTCCCTGCAGGCCTTGCACTTTATTGGTTTGTAGGTACTTCAATGCAGATATTGTTTAATATGCGTCTTAATAAATTGAGAAAAAAAATGAAAGAAAACAAATAAGAAGCGTGGAGGAAATCACATATGGATTTTTCGGAAAAATGGGGAACAAGCGTTGAAAATGCAGTTGAATTAGCCCTGATAGATCTTAGACTCAGCAAAGAACAGGTAGAGATTATTGTTTTAGAAGAACCTTCAAAGGGTTTTTTCGGAATTGGATCAAAGCTTGCAAAGGTAAGAGTTGAGAAAAAAGCTTATAAACCTGAGGGAGCAAAAACTTCTGAAATAAAAGAAGAAGTAAGGACAATCAGACAACAGCCAGGAACAGGCAGGGCAGAAGCAAGACCAGCAAAGGAAGAAGCTCGAACAATCAGGGCAGAAGCAAGACCAGCAAAGGAAGAAGCTCGAACAATCAGGGCAGAAGCAAGACCAGCAAAGGAAGAAGCTCGAACAATCAGAGAAGAGCCTAGAACAAAGCCGTTTTTTGAAAGAACGAAAGAGCCGGCAAGAGAAAAGGCTGTTTATGAAGTGAGAGATAAACCAGTTTTTGAAGCTCATAAGAAAGAACCAAACTTCGAAGGATTAAGGCAGGAAAAACCTGAAAATTTAGTGCCGGTTGCAGAAGATAACAAGGTTCTGACATTCTTAAACGAGATAACTCTGGAAATGGGGCTTGAAGTTACACTTGAAGCAAAAGAGAATGAAGACATCATTTATGTTGACATAGAAGGTAAAGATTCCGGAACGATTATTGGCAAAAGAGGGCAAACTTTAGATGCTATTCAGTATTTAGCAAGTCTTGTTGCAAACAAGGGTGAGGGTAAATACAAAAAGGTAGTCGTAGATGCTGAAAATTACAGACAAAAAAGAGAGAAAACCCTTGAACAGCTGGCGAACAGGCTGGCGTCAAAGGTGATAAAATCAAGAAAGAGTGTAAGGCTTGAGCCAATGAATCCTTACGAGAGAAAGGTAATTCATGCAACACTGCAGAGCAACCCGGAAGTCACAACACGAAGTGAGGGAGAAGAACCATACAGAAGGGTTATAATAGACTTAAAATAAACTGATAACCCGTGTTTACACGGGTTATTTTTTAACCCTGGGGAGAACAATGGAAAATACAATAGCAGCAATTGCCACCGCGTACGGGGAGGGTGGAATAGGAATCGTGAGAATCAGCGGAGATAGGGCCAAGGGAATACTTGACCAGATTTTTGTTGGCGTAAATGATAAACCTGTAAGGAATCGATATTTGGCATATGGTCATATAATGGATCAGGATGCAGATAAAATAATCGACGAAGCACTGGTTTCATATATGAAGGGACCAAAGACCTATACGACAGAAGATGTCGTGGAAATTAATTGTCATGGAAGTATTATTTCTTTAAGAAAAACTTTAGAGTTGGTTTTAAGGAAAGGAGCAATACTAGCTGAGCCGGGAGAGTTTACGAAAAGAGCTTTTTTAAATGGCAGGCTGGATTTGATCCAAGCCGAAGCGGTTATAGATTTAATTAGAGCAAAGAGTGATAAAAGCTTTGAAATTTCCATCAACCAGCTGGAAGGGTCCCTTTCTAAAAAAGTTTTAGAAATAAGAAAAATGCTTTTGGAATTGCTGATTAAACTCGCTGTTAACATTGATTATCCAGACGAAGATATAGAAGAATTGACATACAAAGAGATTAAAAAAAGCCTATTGCAAATAAGCGATATGATTGAGATTCTAATATCCACAGCCGAAACGGGAAGGTTAATTCGAGAGGGGCTTGCAGTTTCAATTATCGGGAAACCAAACGTTGGAAAGTCATCTTTAATGAATGCATTGCTTCGTGAAAGCAGGGCGATTGTCACGGAAATTCCAGGAACAACCAGAGATACAATTGAGGAGTTTCTGTCGATTAAAGGTATCGCAATTAAACTGACGGATACGGCCGGAATAAGAGATACTGAAGACACGATTGAAAAAATCGGGATAGCAAAAAGTAAGGAATCTTTTAACAAGTCGGATTTAATTATTTTTGTTCTTGATGGCAGCAGTGAACTATCCAGAGAAGATGGAGAAATAATTGAAATAATAGGAAAAAGAAAAAGCCTTGTTTTAATTAATAAGGGGGATCTTGAACAGAAAATCGATACGAAACAAATAGAGAAATTAATTCCTGAAGCCAAGGTGATTCTCACAATAGCAACAGAAGGAGCGGGAATTAATGCTGTAGAAAAAGAGATAGAAGAACTGGTTTACGGTGGTAAGGTCAAGCAGGGAGAAAGCATGCTGGTTTCAAATGTTCGTCAGAAGAACCTACTGGAAAAAGCAGGCCAGGCAATAAAAGAGGCAATTGCCCAGACTGAAGCTTTTGTGGCTATGGACTTTTTAGAAATTGATGTAAAGACAGCCTGGGAACTCCTTGGAGAAATCGTTGGAGAAACAGTTTCAGAAAATATAATAGATGAAGTCTTTGCAAGATTTTGTCTGGGGAAATAGGATAGCATGAAACAGATATTAATGGAAGATTATGACGTAATAGTAATAGGTGCAGGTCATGCCGGATGTGAGGCGGGCCTTGCTGCGGCTAGAATGGGAGAAAAAACGCTGATGCTTTCAATTAATCTTGAGGCAGTAGCAATGATGGCCTGTAACCCTTCCATCGGGGGTACAGGGAAAGGGCACCTTGTAAGAGAAATTGATGCTCTTGGCGGCGAGATGGGAATAAACATTGACAAAACTTTTATTCAGAGCAAAATGTTGAATACCGCAAAAGGTCCCGCTGTTCATTCGTTGCGAGCTCAGGCTGATAAAATCAAATACCACGAGGAAATGAAAAAAACGATTGAAAAAGAAAAAAATCTTGATTTAAAGCAGGGTGAGGTCATTGATTTAATTGTGGAAGAAGGGCAGGTTCGAGGCGTACTCCTGAACACGGGAGCCGCCTATGGAGCAAAAGCAGTAATCATTGCAACAGGAACCTTTTTAAGGGGTAAGATATTCATTGGAGAGTGGTCTTTTTTTAGCGGGCCAAACGGTCTCTCGCCATCAATGGAACTGGCTGATAATTTAAGGAAACATGGGATAGTGCTTAGAAGATTTAAAACGGGAACACCGGCAAGGATATTGGGTTCAAGTTTAGATTACAGTAAAATGAAAGAACAGGCAGGCGACGGGAAAATTGTTCCGTTTTCATTTATGAATGATGAATTGGAATGTGAACAGGTGAGTTGCTGGTTAACGTACACAAGTGAAAGAACTCATCAGATAATCAGAGATAATTTTCATAGATCCGCTCTTTTTGGAGGACAGATAGAAGGCATTGGTCCTAGATACTGTCCATCAATAGAGGATAAAGTGAACAGGTTTTCAGAAAAGGAAAGACATCAGACGTTTATTGAACCGGAAGGAAGAAGCACAGATGAAATGTATATCCAGGGTATGTCATCTTCACTTCCTGAAGACGTGCAGGAAGCTTTTTATAAAACAATACCAGGTCTTGAAAATTCCAAAATTGTCAGGCCGGCATATGCAATTGAGTATGACTGCGTTGATCCTTTAAATTTGAAAATAAATTTGGAATCCCGACAAATAAAAAATCTTTTTTGCGCGGGGCAGTTTAATGGAAGTTCCGGGTACGAAGAGGCGGCCGCTCAGGGGCTTGTAGCAGGAATAAATGCCAGCCTGACAATAAATGGGAAAAAACCTTTCGTTTTAGACAGAAGTGAGGCTTATATTGGAGTTCTAATCGACGATTTGGTTATCAAAGGGACAAATGAGCCATATCGAATTATGACGTCGAGAGCGGAATATAGGCTTGTTTTAAGACAGGACAATGCGGATCTGAGGTTGACAGAAAGAGGGCATTCCCTTGGATTGGTAAATATGGAAAGATTTGACAAATTCTTGGAAAAAAAGCAACAGGTTGAAAAGGAAATGAAAAGGTTAGCGGAAACAATGGTGTTTCCAAACCAGGTTCTTCATTTTATGGAAAAAACTGTCAGTACACCGCTTCAAAATAAAATTTCTCTGGCAGACCTGTTAAAAAGACCTGAGATCACTTATGATCTGTTGGCTGAAATAGATAAGGACCAGCCTAACATATCAAGCCATGGTAAGACACAAATAGAAGTTCAGATTAAATATGAAGGTTATATTAATAAGCAGCTTAAACAAATCGAACGGTTTAAGAAACTGGAAGGAAAAATTATCAGCCAGGAGCTTGATTATTCTAAAATAGAGGGCCTTAGAATAGAGGCATTTCAGAAATTAAATCAATTTAAACCTTTATCTCTTGGACACGCTTCGAGAATATCGGGTGTATCTCCAGCAGATATTAATGTCCTTTTGATTTATTTGGAAAGGGAAAGAAGGAAAGGGAAATAGAATGGACCAGCTAAAAATAGCTTTGGAACAGTTGAAAATAGTAACTTCGCCGGAAATGCTCAAGACTTTTCAAGCATACATGGAAGGCATTCTGGCATGGAACGAAAAAATCAATTTGACTGCAATAACAGACAAGGAAGAGTTTATCAGGAAGCATTACATCGATTCTTTGCTTTGTTACGAATTTGATGAGTTGCAGGGAGCTTGTAAAATAATTGATGTGGGAACAGGAGCAGGGTTTCCAGGTGTTCCGCTTGCCATTGTATTTCCTGAAAAACAGTTTGTCCTGATGGACTCACTGAAGAAAAGACTAAATGTCATAGATGAGCTTTGTAAAGAACTGGGGATCAGTAATATCGTAACACTTCATGGAAGAGCGGAAGATTTGGCAAGGGACAGGAAACATAGGGAAAGATATGATTTGTGCGTAGCAAGAGCTGTTGCAAACATCGCAGTATTAGCTGAATATACTCTGCCGTTTATCAAAGTAGGGGGAAGCCTTCTAGCTTATAAAGGCTCAGATTTCAAACGCGAACTGGATGAAGGCCAAAAGGCGATAAACCTTATGGGTGGCATACTGGAAGGCGAAAGAGCAGTTGCAATAGAAAATCTGGGATTAGACCATAAAATAATAATAATTAGAAAAATAAAGAACACACCAATGCAATATCCGAGAAAAGCCGGGACACCTTCCAAAGAGCCGTTGAAATAGAAATTTCGATAGCTCTTTTTTTAATGTTTCACGTGAAACAGGTTGATTTGATAAAAAAAACATGTGGTGAAAAAGACAGTAGTGATATATAATTGAATACAATAAATGAGCAACAGGGAGGTATTATTTTGGGAAAAGCAATAGCAATTTTTAATCAAAAGGGTGGCGTAGGAAAAACTACAACAAATATTAATTTGGCGGCTTGCCTGGCACTAAAGGGGAAAAAAGTGCTGATTCTTGATATTGACCCGCAGGGCAATACGACAAGTGGCATTGGCATCAAAAAAAAGGGACTGTTGAAAACAACGTATGAGGTATTAATAGATGATAAAATGCATCCAAGTGAAGCTATTATTCCTACAATAATTAAAAATCTTGACATTATTCCAGCAAGTGTTCAGCTGGCAGGTGCCGAAATAGAGCTGGTCAGGCTTGAAGGAAGAGAAAAAAGGCTGAAACGGGCACTTGATAAAATCAGAGACAGATATGATTATATTTTCATTGATTGTCCTCCTTCTTTAGGTCTGCTGACGATCAACTCACTGACTGCGGTGGATAGCGTGCTTATACCTATACAGTGTGAATTCTATGCATTAGAGGGTGTAAGTCAACTGGTGAGCACGATTGAGCTTGTCAGGAAGAGTTTGAATCCTAATCTTGAAATTCAGGGAGTTATTCTTTCCATGTTTGATGGAAGAACCAATTTATCCATTCAGGTGGTAGATGAAGTAAAAAAATATTTTAAAGAAAAAGTGTATTCCACAGTTATCCCAAGAAATGTCAGATTGGCGGAAGCGCCAAGTTATGGGCTCCCAATAACGCAATATGACCCAAAATCAAAGGGAGCAGAGGCATATAATGAATTTGCTGAAGAATTTCTTGAACTGGAAGGGGGTTCTGAATGGTAGCATTAAGAAAAGGCGGGCTGGGAAAAGGTCTTAGTGCATTGTTTGAAGATATGGATATTGAAGTTACTGATGTCAGAAATGTCAGAAACAGGGATGATATAGATGAAAACGGAATACATTTTTTGGATATAAACAGTATAAGCCCTAACAGCAAACAGCCAAGAAAGAATTTTGATGATGAAAAAATCGATGAGTTGGCAAAGTCAATAGAAGTTCATGGCATACTTCAACCCATTATGGTTCGTAAAACAGGTGAAGGATATGAAATTGTCGCTGGAGAGCGCAGATGGAGAGCTGCCAGGAAAGCTGGACTTAAGAAAATCCCGTCTATATTGAGAAATCTGACAGAAGAACAGAATATGCTCGTTTCCATCATTGAAAATATGCAGCGGGAAGATCTTAACCCAATGGAAGAGGCTGAAGCGCTTAGTCGTATGATTATTACCTATGGTTTAACACAGGAACAGATTTCGAAAAGTGTGGGAAAGAGCAGACCTTATATAACCAATGTGCTAAGACTGCTGAAATTGCCAGTGGAAATCCAGGAACTCGTTACAAATGGTATGCTGAGTACGGGGCATGCGAGGGCAATCATTGGGATAGAGGACACAAAGATTCAACTGGAGCTTGCTAAATATGCGGCGAAAGAACAAATCTCTGTAAGAGAAATGGAAAAACTTTCAAAGAGGAATTCATTAAAGGGGAAAGCAAAGCCCTTAAAAAAGAAGAAATCTCTGGAAATTGCCTGTGTAGAGGAAGAATTAAAAGAAATTCTGGGAACAAAAGTGCAAGTAAAATATTCGGGTAGAAAAGGGAAACTAGAAATACAATGTTTCAGCAAGGAAGAACTTGACAGAATCATTGATTTACTAAGGTCTTTAAGATAAGTTTCACGTGAAACAAAGGTGATAAATGACATATATTTCCATAAAAATGAAAGGGGTTATTTCCCAAGCAGCAGCTGCAGGTATCCCGGTATCGAAGAATATTCAAGAAAATGTAATAGTGAACTATCGGGCAAAAACAAGGTTCGGGTGCTGCAAAAAATATAAGAACGGATACATCATTGAGGTTTCAGAAGCTATAGCAAATGGCCCTGAAGCCTCTCTTTTGCTGATTCTTGCACATGAGATTCTGCACACCTGCCCTGGTTGTCAAAATCACAGCAGGGTTTGGAAAGCGCATGCAGAAACTATGAATGCCATATATGGTTATAAGATCAAAAGAACCTCTGATCCAGCGGAACTTGGAATAAAGTCCGAAAGCAGGAATATAAGCAGAATAAAGGTTCGCTATGTGATGGTTTGCAAGGGTTGCGGACAAATGATAGAAAGAACAAGGAAATCCAGACTGGTTACTCATACGCATCTTTACAGATGTAAATGTGGCGGGAAAATAGAGAGGCAGGGGCAGGAGAAAAATGAATAAAGTATTTATATACAAACAAACTCCGGTTGGAGATATTGTCATTGGAGAATCAGAGGGTTTCATTATGTATCTTTTATTCTCAACTGAACTAAAAATGAATGAAATGAGAGAGAATAACTATGTTGTTGAAGAAACTTCATTAATAAAAAAAGCAAAACAGCAGCTGGATGAATATTTTGCGGGGGTAAGGAAAGATTTTGACCTTCCTTTAAAACCTTCAGGCACAGAATTTCAAATGAAGGTCTGGGAAGCATTAAAGAAAATACCTTATGGTGAAACGAGAAGCTATCAGCAAATTGGAGGACAGATTGGCTGCCCAAAGGCAAGCAGAGCGGTCGGCCAGGCAAATAACAGAAATCCAATATCAGTCATTATTCCGTGTCATCGGGTAATAGGAGCGAACGGTAAACTGACCGGCTATGGAGGAGGAATAGATATAAAAGAAAAATTGCTTGCACATGAGAGCAAATTTGTTAGTAAAGATTGAATTGCAGGATGCAGACTGAAAGCAGAAAGGATGCAGACAGTACGCAGCGGCAATAATGTTCAACTGCAATTATCATATCTGAACACGAATTGTCATATATGACAAAGTGCGGCTTGAAGAATTTCCTGGGAATGAATATCTGGATTTATGTCTGGGGGATACTGGGTCAATGATCGGGCATGCAGTCGAAGCCTTCGTAAACGCAATTTGTGAGTATGTAAAACAGGGAACAACATTTATGCTTCCTGTTTAAGATTGCTCATGGAACGGGGAGGAGCTGACAAGAAGATTCGAGGTAAAATACTGGCAGTTTGCAACCAGTGCAACAGATGCTAACAGGTTTGTACTAAGGCTTTGCAGAGAGGTAACAGGCAAGAAAAAGATTCTTGCTTATAACTGGTGTTATCATGGTACCGTAGATGAAACCCATACTATTTGTACTGGAGTTGGCGGATACACGAAAGCATATAATCTTGATCCCAATGCTGTTGTTGTTGGCAAGACCGTAGCTTCTGTAGATTTTGAGCTAGATCAATACATGCATTTAGCTTCGTTAAACAGAGGGATATTAATGACCCCGTTCCATAATATGGCGTTAATTACAAGTGCGACTACAATCGCTGACATTGACCGACACACCGCTGTATTCAGAGAAATTGTCATGAAGATAATTGAATAAATCGCACATTGCAAATAGGCGATATGATTGAAACTGCAAGATCTAAATCAAAAATGTAAGATTTATATTAAAAAGCAAGATTTCCCAAAATGAGTGGCAATCATTTTGGGAAATCTTGCTTTTTATGTATGGCTGCTTCGGTTTGTTATCTGTTGATAAAAATCAGACCTGCGATGCAAAGGCCAATGCCAAAAATCTGGCTGGTGCTGATTACCTCTTTATAAAATAATACGCCTATTGCCAGCAGTAAAACCGCTAAGCTTATATTACAGACCAAAGAGCCTAAACTAATATTCCAGCCTATCCTGTACATAAGAATGTTACCGAGCTCCAGTCCGACAATTACAAAACCTAAAATGTATGGGGCCCAGTTTGCCTGCTTGATTTGTCCCACAAGAGTAATGTCGAGTTTCTTATCCATCGTAAAAATCTGGGGCATAAGAAAAAACATAAAAAGAGTTAAGGATCCGGCCACCAGGTAAGTGATCATCAGGCTGACCATGGGATTCATTTGTGAGGGAACACTCTTCGCACAGATATGGTAAAGAACATTGGAACCTATAATTAACATGATGGGGAAATAAAAAGCCATTATAAGTTCTCCTCTTTAATAATAGTTTGGGTTAAACTGCGAAGTGTCCCAATTATGGTCTTTAGCAAGTTCCTTGTCAGTAATTAAAAAATAATCGTATCGAATACTATCCCCTCGATCTGGAACGGGATCATCCCAGGTAACATCTATGTTTAAATACTGATCATCAACGAAGACTCTGTTCCAGGCATGACTCACAGCTTTATTATTATAATAGGAAGTGCCGACAACTCTTTCTGAAGGTATTCCTAAAATATCCATAAACATATTGAATGCTTTGGCATAACCGTCGCAAACACCTAAATTTTTAACTAAAACGCCATAAGCCATATAGGAATCAGGAGGAATATCAGCATTAATTTGAGAATTCGGGTCCAAAAGTACATCATATTCTGTTGTTTTAATCAAATAATCATGAACAGCTTTGATTTTCTCCCTGTCACTCATGTCCTGAGTGATTTCTCTTTTGAGAAAAGCATCAACAACCCCTTTGATTTCGAGATTTTTCGCAGATAGTCCTAAAGAACTGTCAGGGTACAAATATGAATAGGCCACCTCATAACCATCCGTATAAAGCCATTTGATTGAAACTTTGGAAGGATAGTTTTTATCTGTACTGTAGGTTGAAACAATATGCCAGCCCCAGACGTCTGAAGAAGAGGTGTTTGTGATTTTGTTCAGCCAGTTCTTGATTGTTTCAAGAGAAAGCCCGGATGTGTCCAAGGTTGCTGAATATTGAAGATTGGCATGCATTCTCTGAAAAATACCGGTCATATCTTCATAAGACGTTACTGATGTTCCGGTTGATACAGGTAATGGTCTGATGTTGCTGTGTAAAGCGATAGCATCTTTCTCCAGTAAAACCTGATAAAGTGTTGTATCAGAATCCTTTAGAGTTGCGTCCAGGGCGCTGCTTGCAAGTTTAACTGCATAATCTCTTAAAAAAGAGCCTTCATTAATAATGTTGAAATCTCTCTTCGATATAATGTCCAATTCCAAAAGTGTTGATAAGGAAGTGCTCCAGACAAAATCACCCTTCGCTTCGATGTACCCCAAGGCTCTTAATATATAGGCGGAAAACTGATCCGCTGACATTGCGCCAATTCCATAAGTGGTTGAACTCGTTCCGTTTGAATAGCCTTGCACGTACATTTGCCCGATGTACGGCATAGCCCAAGCCTGAGTAACATCTTCAAAAGGCGATGTTTTCGGTTCTAAAATGGCAATTTTTTCTTCACCGACAAGGCGTATGAACATGACAGCACCTTGCAATCTGTTACAAGGTTTATCAAGCTCGAAGCCATTGTTAGTCCCAAGGAAAAGGCCCAAGCGGTTTAGCCTGATGGCGTCATTGCTGTATATTGGTGAGTAGGTGTCATTGCTGTATACAGGGGAGTCGGCGCTATAAATAAACGGCGTTGAGGTTAATAAAAGAACGCCAATCAAAATAATGGAAAATATTTTATTCAGTAAATGCTTTTTTTTCTGCTCCATAGTTTTTCTCCTTAGGTCATCAGGTTTAATAAAATCATTACACTGGAAATGGAATCTGTAAGATACTTTGAATGCCTTGATTTGCCAGGTCATCAGCTCTGTTATTCATCTCAGTAATATATAGAAAATCTTCAAAGCTGAAAGAAGAGCCATTCCACTCAACAAATTTTTTGTAGATTTCATCCAGGTTGATTTTTTTGCTCTTCGGATTTATGTGACCTTTCACTCTATAGAAATCCATATGATGTTTATTTATATAAATAAACAGCTTTTCCCAAAGGTCACGGTTTTCGACTGGGCTTTTGTTTGATGTAATCCAGTTGTTACCCAGCCATTTTTCATACCATTTTTCTCTGAAACAATTCATAAGGTAGGAACTGTCCGAAAAAACTCTTATCATTAAACCCTCTTTGTGCAAGGCTTCTAAAGCGCTGATCAGGGCCATCATTTCCATTCGATTGTTCGTTGTGTTTTTTTCTCCTCCAAAAAGAGTTTTTTCGTGCTTGCCATATTCCAGGACGGCACCCCAGCCTCCTGTGTTTTCATCATTCTGATTGCCTGAGCAAGCCCCGTCCGTGTATATGTTCACTATCTGCATCGGTAACTCTCCTTTTCGTATAATATAATTATGCATTAAGATTGCTACAAATGTAAAGGTATTTTAAAGTCAACGTAACATGCCTGTAACAATAGTAGTGTATAATAAAAAAATATAATAATGAAAAGGAGGTAAGTGATGAGAAAATATATGATTGCGGTTTTACTGATAGTAATGATGCTGTTATCTACCGTAGTTTCTTTCGCAGCAT
>Ga0209386_1000080_pt1 | contig 48662 bp, 43 predicted proteins | sample NGEPertwo_FD_184510 | JGI IMG/M metagenome (GOLD analysis project Ga0209386, IMG submission 184510) | Arctic peat soil microbial communities from the Barrow Environmental Observatory site, Barrow, Alaska, USA - NGEE Permafrost154B-two... | ecosystem: Environmental > Terrestrial > Soil > Wetlands...
AACAGAAGAACATCAAAAAGCAGAGGCCTCTTATTCCTACGATTAATTGAGCAGGCAGTAAGTGAAAGCCCAATATCATATGAAGAAATTATAATTCAAAATCACGGGTGATGATTGCATACCCTATTAAATTTATTAGCATTTCATATATCCGATATACAATTCCTATGAAGGCATTTACTAAATATCTATTTTCAGCCCTTTTTGTAAGCTTGTTTTTTTATTCCTGCTCAGACAAAAGTAATACTGCAGGTAAAAATAATGTTGTTATTGAAAATGCTGAATTTCGTTTGATTATCGGTAGTGATGCAAAGGCTGTTAGCCTTTTTTACAAACCAACCGGGCAGGAATGTCTTCAAAAAGGAATCCACACGCCTGTTTTTTCCTTAACACAGTACCGTCCGTACGACAATGAGATATTTCTCACTTACCCTGCTAAAACCAAAATATTTTATGCCGATACGGTTTACCGTGTTGGAAATGACCTGATTGTGGGTTTTGAACTTGAAGCACACCGGGCCACGATCGGTTTGACGATTACGGACAATTATATAGGGTTCACCTTGAACAATATAGATTACGATATTAGCAAAGTAGGTATAAAAAGAAGAACGGAGATTGATGAGTTTACCATGTTGCAACTGCCTGTCCGCGACCGGGGAAATTTTGGTGAATGGCTCAATGTGAGCTGGGACAAAGATGTGGCGGTAAATATATTGGGCACTGATCCATATGCGAAAATTGATGCAGTTCGCAACGATGGCTATCATCTTATGCAGGCTGGAATGGAAACGAAAGTCAAACTGATGGGTGTTGGGTGTGCACTGATTGTCACCAGCAAAGATAAACTGCTCGATCGTGTTGATCAGCTGGAACAGGATTATCATCTTCCACGTGGCGTTCAAAGTCGAAGAAATGAGGCGTATAAATATTCCTATTATGAACTCCAAGGTGTTACGCCGCAAAATATTGACGAAAACATTGCTTTTGCCAAACAGGCCGGTTTTCGTATGATGGTGGTCAATTATCTTGATTTTGCCACTTCAATGGGACATTTTCCATGGAATTCGAATTTCCCGAACGGTATGGCCGATCTTCAGACTGTTACCCGGAAGATTAAAGAAGCCGGAATGATCCCTGGATTTCATATTCATTATAGCAAAGCATCAAAAAACGACTCATACGTCACGCCGGTTCCCGATTCCCGGTTAAACCTGGTACGGATTTTTACTTTGTCCGCTGCGATCGCAGCCAACTCAACAATAATTTCAGTTGAGGAAAACCCGGAAGGATGCACACTTGAAAATGAAAGGCGTTTTCTGAAGATTGGCAACGAACTGGTTACATACGAGCAATATACCACGATGCCTCCCTATCAGTTTACCGGCTGCAAAAGAGGAGCTCTTTCTACAAAAATTTCTGAATTCGAAAAAGGGTTCAAATTTGGCTTACTAGACGTGGATACCTGGCCCATTTTTGTTCGTTTCGATCAATATACCAGTATTCAGCAGGAAGTTGCCGAGCGGCTTGGAAGAATTTATGCTGATGCTGGTTTTCGTTTTGTATATTTCGATGGGGCCGAAGATGTCAACCTGCCTTATTGGTTTACTGTTTCCAAATCGCAGGAAATAGTATATAATTGTCTGAATCCAAAGCCACTTGTATCGGAAGGCGCAATAAAATCGCACTTCGGCTGGCATATCCTTTCCCGTGGAAATGCGTTCGATGTATTTGCCCCTGAAGTAATCAAGCAGGCTACAGCAAAATATCAGGCTTCCGAAGCCAAGTACATTGCACAGGATTTTACTTCTATCAACTTCGGTTGGATTGGATACCGAACACCGGATTCAACCACAATCGGAATCCAACCTGATATGCTCGAATATATTTGCAGCAGGGGCGCAGCATGGGATTGCCCGATTTCGCTGCAGGGCAATCTTGATCAACTTAAATCCCATCACAGAACAGCCGACAACCTTGAAGTAATCCGGCGCTGGGAGGAAGCAAGGATCAATAATTTTTTTAGCGCGGAGCAGAAGAAAATGATGCAGTATTTTTATCAGGAACATATTTTGTTGATCAACGAAACCGGTGGTTTTGAATTATGTCCCTATCAGCAGATTCAGTATGCAGCAAAGGGAAATCCTGAGGTCCGGGCATTCATCTTCCAACACTCAGGAAAAACGTATGTTGTTTACTGGCATAACTCAGGAGAAGGTAAATTGAAAATAAATGTTACTGTAGAAAAGGTGCATTTATTTATGAAATTGGATACTGAGATTAAGGTTGAAAAAGACGGAGTCGGAATCATCGTGCCGCTTGGTGAACGCCGTTACCTTCAGGTGGATCTTCCATTTGATAAGGTGATTGTAGCATTCAAAGAAGCAGTTTTATTATGAAGTATAAAATTTAAAACATTATAGGAGGAATTGAAAATGAAAAAGAAATCCAGCTATTTCGTCATGTTGTTATTAATGAACTGTTTTTTTCCTTTAAGTTTTATAAATGCGAGCAACAGGATAACAATTGCAACCATTGGAGGAGGAGCGGAAAGTGTCAATATTGGCGATAACCATGATCCTCAGAAAATGGTAGATCAGGTTTTGGAATATTGGAAGAATGAGTTAAACAAAGTCCTTCCAAATAATCCGGATCTGATTTTGCTGACCGAAGCTTGCGACCGTCCCGGCGGATTGACGACCGAAGAACAGTTTAAATATTACAAGGTTCGTAAAAACCAAATTTTGGATTATTTTGCCAAAGAAGCTAAGGCAAATCATTGTTATATTGCCTTTGGAACAAAGCGTGAAGAAAATGGAATCTGGTGGAATTCATGCATCATACTTAACAGGGAGGGTAGTGTTGCAGGTATTTACAATAAGAATTTCCCTACCATAGATGAAATGGACCAAGGAATAAAGGCCAGCACTGAGACTCCGGTTTTTCAATGCGATTTTGGACGAGTGGCATGTGCCATCTGTTTTGATCTTAATTTTGACGAATTACGTGAAAAGTATGAAGTTCAAAAGCCAGATATAATCCTTTTTCCTTCAATGTATCACGGCGGATTAGAACAAATGAAATGGGCGTATTCATGTCGTTCTTTCTTTGTTTGTGCCTACGGATTTCTAACTGCACCATCTGAAATTCGAAACCCAATTGGAGAAGTCGTCAGCTCCTCCACTAATTATTTTAATTATGCTATTGCTACAATTAACCTCGACTATTGTCTAGTACATCTCGATTATAACTGGGAAAAACTTAATTCGCTTAAAGTGAAATATGGAAAGGAAGTTACTATCAGAGATCCGGGAGAATTAGGTGTGGTAATAGTAACCAGTGAGAAGCCAGGGGTAAGCGCTCAAGATATGATCAGGGAATTTAACATTGAATTAGTTGATGAATATTTTAACCGGACACGTCAGGAAAGACTTAAACAGTTGGGAATAAAATAGCCATCAAATATTTCAATAATCATCAAGTAATGTTGGAAATCCAACATGCATTTCTATTCATATTTATAACGATTGAATGACTGAAGATAAAGCAATATTAATAAACACTAATACTTACAAGCGTAGTTCGCAGGCCTATATTGTTGCTACATCCTTTTTAACGCTATTGGCGCTTTCGGGTTTTGCCTATTACGGGTTACCTTTCTTTTATGATTTCATGACACATGAATATGGCTGGTCGCGGACTGTCGTTACTTCCGGAAATGCTGTGGGGAAACTGCTTGTCGGCCCCCTGTTCGGATTTATTGCCGGGTGGATGATCGACCGCTATGGACCGCGGAGGTTGATGATTTCCGGATCGCTTATGATGGGTGCCGCTCTGATAGGACTGAGTTTTTCCGACTCATTAGGAATGTTTTACTTGTTTTATGTGTTCAATGCATTGGGCTATGTTTTGGGTGGCCCCATACCATGTCAAGTTTTGATCTCCAGATGGTTTGATAAAAATAGGGGCAAGGCTATGGGGATTGCCTATCTTGGCATTGGTACCGGCGGAGCCATTGTGCCATTGCTCGCTGCTGGCTTAGAGAAAGAGTTTGGATGGCAACTAGCTTTAACTACACTTGGCATTCTTATTGTCTTAATTTCTTTACCCATGGTCTGGTTTATCAAAGATCCTTCTTCACGACGAGTCAAAAGAGAGTCTGCTCAGGAAATGGTGCCCATTAAAAATATCCTCAAAAACCCTAATTTTTATCTTCTGGCATTAGGTAGCATGTGTGCTATAGGGGCTGTCGGTGGTGTGGGGCAGCATCTGAAACTTTACCTGCGAGACCTTGAATATACTCAGACCGGATCAGCCCAGATAATGTCATTTGTTTTGTTGTCGAGTCTTGCGGGTAGGGTACTGATAGGCTTTCTTGCAGACCAAATCAGCCGTAAGTATGTCATGATCCTGATCTACCTGCTAGTAGCTTTGGCGATACCCTTACTTATGATGCCGGACTTTCATGGACGGATCTATCTGTTCGCATTAATTTTCGGTATCGGACTTGGTGGTGATTATATGATCATCCCCTTAATGGCAGGTGACTTGTTTGGGGTCAGGGCACTTGGGCGAACGATGGGCATTATTCTGGTAGCCGACGGGGTGGCTGAATCAGTTTTCCCCATGCTTGTAGGAGCTTTATACAACGATGCAGCTAAAAGTTACAATCTAGGGTTTGCCATACTGATCTGCGTGGCACTGGTGGGTGTTGTTATTGTATCCTTCCTGCCCAAAACTTCTGAAAATAAACTTGAATTGCAATCTGAAACCAATAAAGCAAGTGACTATGATTTTTGAAGATGTAATTGAACTGACACAGAAATTAATTGTTTTTAACACTGTGAATCCACCGGGAAATGAAGCGGCGATTGCTGGCTTTGCAGGAAAAATTCTATCTGAAAATGGCTTTGACGTAAGGTACGATCAGTTATTTCCGGACCGGTTAACCCTGATTGCAGAAAAAGGACTCATGGAGGAGGTTCCCCCGCTTGTATTGTCAGGTCATTTTGATACGGTTCCGCTGGGGGCAAAGCCATGGACTGAGGAACCGTTTTCAGGAATAATTAAAGAAGGTAAAATCTATGGACGTGGTTCGAGCGATATGAAAGGCGGGGTGGCAGCTATGATCTATGCTGCAGTGCAGGCAAGCCTGGAATCTGTCCCTCGGGGAGGCCTTCGTCTTATTTTTACGGCTGGGGAAGAAACCGGTTGTCACGGGGCAAAACATCTGGCCGATAGAAATTGCGATCTGGGCCGGGCAAGTGCCATTATTGTTGGCGAACCGACGTCTAATATTCCGGCTATCGGACATAAAGGAGCACTATACCTGAAGGTTTCAGCTTCGGGAAAAACAGCCCACTCATCCATGCCAGAACTGGGTGATAATGCTATTTACAAAGTGGCAAGGGCCATCACCAAAACAGAAAACTTCCAGTTTAATGCTGAACGGGATCCTTTACATGGCTTGCCAACTATCAATGTTGGGATGATCAGCGGGGGAAAAAACCTAAACTCGGTACCTGATTATGCTGAATTTACAATAGACATTCGTTCAACCCCGGAAGTCAGCCATACCGAACTGATGGAACGCTTATCCCTGGAGCTGGGAACAGAAGTAACCATCGAAAAACTGGTTGACCTAATGCCTGTTACAACCGACGAAACTTCCCCGTTTATCCGGTTGGTTTATTCAGTGTGCAGGATCGATCTAGAGAATTCCATTCTCCGAAAGTCACTTCCATATGTAACTGATGGTGCTATATTACAGCAATATTATGGTGGGGTTCCGACTATAATACTAGGTCCGGGTCAACCCGAAAATGCTCATCAGACTAATGAGTTTTGCTACATAGCAAATATTGAGGAAGCAGTTACACTTTATAAAAACATCATTTTAAGAATAGGAGAAATCAATTTATGATAACATATCCTGAATTTATAGAGACAGAACAACAACTCGAAGAACTTCTGTCAAGGCCAACAACTGAAGTTATTGACTTATTTAAAAAAATTGAAGGTGACATTATTTTTCTGGGTATTGCCGGAAAAATTGGTCCTTCTATAGCCCTGATGGCCAAACGTGCCTGTGCCGAAGCAGGTGTTTCAAAACGTATCATCGGAGTTTCTCGTTTTAGCAATGTTAAGGAACGTGAGCATATTGAGAGTTTTGGAATTGAAACGCTTAGGGGAGATTTGCTTGAAGATGATTTTATTAAAAGCTTACCAAAGGTGAAAAATGTAATTTTTCTGGCTGGAATGAAATTTGGTTCTGAAGAAAATCTTTCACTAACTTGGGCGATGAATACCTACGTTCCGGCGATGGTGGCCGAACATTACAAAGATTCGCGGATTGCTGTTTTTTCAACTGGCTGCGTTTATCCGCTGGTTCCGGTTGAATCAGGAGGCTCGCTCGAAACAGACCGGCCTGTTGCCACCGGCGAATATGCACAATCGTGCCTTGGGCGTGAACGCATGTTTGAGCATGGAAGCATAAAATATGGCACATCGGTTTCTTTGATCCGGCTTAACTATTCGGTTGAGATGCGCTATGGTGTTCTGGTTGATGTGGCAACGAAAGTAAAGAACAATCAGGTGGTTGATCTGGCCATGGGCTATTTCAATATGATCTGGCAAGGCGACATGAATGCAATGTCCTTGCTTTCCTTATCGCTTAGCAGATCACCAGCTAAAATTATTAACCTCACTGGTTCTGAAATTCTTTCAGTGAGGCAAGTTGCCCTTGAATTTGGAAAGCTTTTTGGCAATACTCCAAAATTTTCCGGGGAAGAAGCCCCAACTGCACTACTGAGTAATGCAGGTTTATCGCATGATTTATTTGGCAACCCGAGCGTTTCCACTCCGCAGATCATCCGTTGGATTGCAAACTGGATTAACCATGAAAACAGGCTATTAAACAAACAAACCCATTTCGAGATCAGGGATGGGAAATATTAGCAGCAAAAACTAAATATGATTCAGTTAAAATTGAATATAGAAAAAGCCAATGCACTTCGGTGTGGCATTGTAATACCTGCTCTTCCTTTGGCATTGAATAGAAACCGGAAGATGGACGAACGCAGGCAACGTGCTTTGATAAGATATTATCTGGATGCCGGAGCCGGTGGGTTGGCCGTCGCGGTTCATACTACTCAGTTTGAAATTCGGAAACCTGAGATCGGTTTGTTTCGGCCAATTTTGGAGCTGGCTAAAGAGGAACACAACCTGTTTGTGGCGACAAATAGTAAACCTATTGTAATGATCTCAGGAGTTATCGGGCAAACCCATCAGGCAATAAAAGAAGCCCAACAGGCTGCTGAGCTAGGCTTTGATGCGGTATTATTGAGCCTTGCCGCTTTACACGAAGCTTCAAACGATACCCTTCTGCTACATTGTCGGGAAATTGCCAATATCATTCCGGTTATTGGATTCTACCTTCAGTCGGCAGTAGGCGGACGCAAACTGGATGTTGATTTTTGGCGTGAATTTTCCCGAATTGACAATGTGGTCGCGATAAAAATTGCACCATTCAACCGTTACCAAACGTTGGATGTCATTCGTGGTGTCATCGAATCAGGAAGAGCCGATGAAGTTATTTTATATACAGGCAACGACGATAATATTTTGATCGACCTGTTGACCGAATTTAAAATGTCGGATGGAAAAAAAATCGTTTCAAAACGAATTTCAGGAGGATTGCTGGGGCATTGGGCCGTCTGGACAAAGAAGGCTATTGAATTGGTTGATTTGGTTCATTGTTCAGAAGAAGAAAATGATACACGTCTTTTATTGACTCTTGCAACTCAGATAACCGACTGTAATTCTGCTTTTTTTGATGTCGCCAACAATTTTGCCGGTTGTATCACTGGAATCCATGAAGTACTGCGCCGCCAGGGATTGCTCGAAGGTACATGGACATTGAATGAAAATGAAACCCTTTCACCCGGGCAAAAAGAAGAAATTGATCGTGTTTACAAGGCATACCCGAACCTGAACGACGATGCTTTTGTGGCTGAAAACCTTGATCACTGGCTCAGATAAAAACAAAGTTTTTCAAAATGAAGAAAGAATTAAAGATAGAATTAAGTTCAATTCCGTTGGGTGACATCGATAATTACATGCATAATATTTCAATCATAAATAAAAATTTAATACATACTCAATAAAGTCAATCAATTATGAAAAAAAAATCTTCCTTATTGATTATTGTCCATATGATAACAATAGTACTGCTGACTACGTCATGCTTAAATAAAGTTATGCCTCCTAAACCTGTTCTTCCCATCCCCACCGAACGCCAACTAGTCTGGCATGAAATGGAACAATACGCTTTTGTGCATTTTAGCATTAACACCTTCACCGATAAAGAATGGGGATTTGGTGACGAAAGCGAATCGGTTTTTAACCCAACAGCCATGGACGTGAGACAGTGGACAAAAACCATTAAAGCTGCAGGGTTGAAAGGCTTGGTTCTAACCTGCAAACACCATGATGGTTTCTGTTTGTGGCCAAGTAAATACACTGAACATTCTGTCAAAAATAGTCCTTATAAAAACGGAAAAGGCAATGTGGTTGATGAAGTAGAGAAGGCTTGTCGTGCTGATAGCCTGAAATTCGGTGTTTACCTTTCACCTTGGGATCGCAACCGGGCCGATTATGGCTCATCATCATATATCGAATATTACCGCAACCAGTTGAAAGAGCTTTTTGCAGCACATTCACCGGTTTTCGAAATGTGGTTTGATGGTGCCAATGGTGGAGACGGTTATTATGGTGGAGCAAATGAAAAGCGAGAAATTGACGGGAAAACCTATTATGACTGGCCAACTACATTGAAACTTGTGCGAGGAATGGAACCCAATGTAATTTTCTTTAGCGACGCCGGTCCTGATATCCGCTGGTGCGGAAATGAACGGGGATTTGTTAATGTAACCAATTGGAATACAATCACTGCCGATACCCTTTATGCTGGGAAAAGCGGCATTCAGGATTTATTAAATACAGGGAATGAAAACGGAACAAGTTGGATTCCGGTTGAAGTCGATGTTTCAATCCGTCCGGGTTGGTTTTACCATGCCAGTGAAGATTCGCTGGTTAAAACGCCAGAACAATTGTTCGATATTTACTTGAGCTCCATAGGTCGCGGAGCCAATCTAATACTGAATATTCCACCTGACCGTCGCGGACTGGTTAACGAAATTGATGTTGCCTCACTATTGGGATGGAAAAAACTACTCGATGAACGGTTCAAAACCAATCTAGCACTGAACAAATCAGCCAAAGCCTCCACTGTTCGTGGTAATTCTTCAATTTACGAAGCTTCGATGGTTACCGACGGAAATAAACAAACATATTGGGCAACTAACGATCAGGAAAGTTCAGGTAATTTGGAGATTGACCTTGGCGAAAAAAAACTGATCAATTATGTGCTGATTCAGGAATATATCAAGCTTGGACAGCGCGTTAAAAGCTTTTCAGTAGAAATTGAAAAAGAAGGCAATTGGCAGGAAGTTGGAAAAGGCACCACTATTGGATATAAGCGCATTCTTCGAATCAATCCAGTTGAAACTCAAAAGGTGAGGATTGTATTTGCTGATTCAAAAGCCTGTCTTGCTATTTCAAACGTGGAAATCTATTAGCAATAACAACATACGAATTAGTTGATTAGACAATTTATATTTTTCGCTGGATTGGCTGATAGTTGCTCATACTATAATAGTAAAAATAATAAATTATTGAAGTGGTTGTTTATTCAACATACTTTTGGAGTCGCTGAATAAATTAAAAAAATAACGATGCGTAAATAAATTACTTATGAAAATGTATAGAAATATTTTCAGCATTGAAATGTTGATAATTATTTTTAGTTTACTTCTGGTCATTTCATGTAAGCAAAAAGCGAAAAATGAAGAAACCTATTGTACGACTGAAGATTTCCTGAAAATGAAAAAAATTGACATGCATTGTCATATAAATCGTGACCGTCCAGCGTTTATGGAACTTGCCATAGCGGATAATTTTAAAATTCTGACCATCAATACCGATGTTTCATCGAGTCCACCCATTGAGGAACAACAGAAAATTGCTTTGAGTCTGATAAAGCAATTTCCGGGGCAACTTTTTTATTTGACTACTTTCTCCATGCAGGGTTGGGATAATCCCGGCTGGCAGGGAACAACTATTGCTTACCTTGCCAACTCCTTTGAAAATGGAGCAATCGGCGTTAAGGTTTGGAAAAATATTGGAATGGTGGAGAGAAATAAATACGGTAAATTTATTATGATTGACAATCCAAAATTTGATCCGATATTCGATTATATTGAAAAAATGGGGAAATCTGTCTGCGGGCATCTTGGTGAACCCAAAAATTGCTGGCTCCCAATAGATCAAATGACCGTAAATAACGATAAAAAGTATTTTAAAGAAAATCCAGAGTACCACATGTTTCTTCACCCTGAATACCCTTCTTATAAGGATCAGATTATGGCCAGGGACAATATGTTGAAGAAACATCCGCTCCTGCTTTTTATGGGAGCGCACCTGGGAAGCCAGGAATGGAGTGTTGATGAAATTGTCAAACATTTCGAGATGTTCCCAAATATGACCGTGGATTTGGCTGCCCGTATCTGTCATATTGAAAAACAATCACAGACAGATTACACTAAGGTACGTGATTTCTTTATCAAGTACCAGGATCGTATTATGTACGGAACAGATGAAGGCGATTTCAATGAACCCGCTTCTGAGCCGGATTCATTGAAAGCTCATGCTCATGGTGTCTGGACACATGACTGGGAATACCTGACCTCGTATAATACCATGACTTCGTGGGAAGTTGATGGAAAGTTTAAAGGTTTGAAACTTCCGAAGGAAGTAGTTGAAAAAATTTATTATAAGAATGCCATAAAATGGTTTCGGGGAATTAAAGAATAAATCTTATCTCCTGGAATTATTACTCAATTTTCAGAGAAACCTTTTCGGAACTTCATTTATGTGGACATAGAAGGTTTATTTTTTTTATAATGAGACAGATTTATGGTCTTACTAGTGTATTATTGTACTTTGGAAAACAAAAATCAAGAAGTCACAATTACTTGCAGCATATGATTTGTGTCATTTTTCAGCGGTTTTGTTTTTTTATGTTGGTAAATCGTCTCAAAAATGATCTGAAAAATGCATTATCAAGAACTCGACATTGTAAGATTTGGAAACTTTCTATCAAGATGAAGGCCAAATATGCTCCTATTATATGCTTTTATCGATGGGTTTATTCGAAATGGATGGTGGTTGTTAGAAAACCCTTTTTACGATTTGGGCAGTCCGATTTTTGATAAAGTGGTTATTCATCTTAATCCGAAGTATTATTCCAGAGGAACGTTTACCAACGTAATCAAAAATAATTCGAGATCAAACATTTATGCCCAGAATGCCAAATTAAACGGCAAACCTTTCAACAGGCTGAAACTTCCTCATTTGGAAATAATTAAAGGTTGAATACTGGAGTTGGAGTTGGAAATGGGCGATCGGCCGAATGAAAAATATAGATTTTATAATCAAAAACTTAAATAATGCAATCATGAAAACAGTCAAAATTAGCTTACTTTTTATACTCTTGCTTACTTTTTTTCAGTCGGGTTTTTCTCAAAATCATGGCAAGAAAAACGTCATTATGTTCGGCAATTCCATTACTTTTCAGGGTAAGTGGGAAGAGGTGCTGGGAAGGACTGACGTTGCGAATTGTGGCGTTCCGGGTTACACCACAGGACAGTTGATCTGGACCATCAAAAATGGGTTGCACGATCATCCTGGTAGCAAAATTTGGTTTCTGGAAGGCGGAATTAACGATATATCATTGGGAGTTCCAGTACAGCGGATCTTCGAGAACTACAAAATTACAGTCGATTCGTTGAAACGGAATCACATCATTCCGGTAGTACAATCAACTATCCTGAAAAACAGTGCTAAAGCCGATAATAAAAAAGTTTCGAAGCTGAACCGGATGGTGAAGAATTGGTGTCTGAAAAACAATGTTGATTATATCGACCTGAATGCTTTCCTGTCACGCGATTACGAACTTATTAAGGAGTTGACCACCGATGGTTGCCATCTTCAACCACAGGCCTACAAACCATGGGGTGAAGCGGTGAAGAAAGTACTTATGAAATACAAAATTTAAAATAGGACTGAATATTACGAGGGCACTGAAAAAGTCCCTCGGACATAAATAATAAACTTAAAGCAGTAAAATACAGGTTCAAAACCTTGTACTTTACTGCTTTTTTCGTATCTTAGAGCCTAAAATAAAGGCACTTAAATGCTAGCACAACAACAAAAGCTCCAGCTGAGTACATACTCAGATTTATATGACCTTATTGTACCCAAGGATAATCTTCTGCGAAAAATTAACGAACTTATCGATTTTTCGTTCATCTATGATGAGCTGGTAAACAAATACTGCTCAAACAATGGGCGCAACGCTGAAAGCCCAATCCGCATGTTTAAATACCTGTTGCTCAAAACTATATATGATGTTTCAGATGTGGATGTAGTGGAACGTTCACATTTTGACATGTCTTTCAAGTACTTTTTGGAAATGACACCTGAAGAAGATGTGATAAATCCAAGTTCGCTTACCAAATTCAGGAAGCTGCGGTTGAAGGATACGGATTTGCTGAACCTTCTGATAGGCAAGACCGTTTCCATTGCCATAGAAAAGGGCATCATCAGATCGAAGTCCATTATTATTGACGCCACACATTCATTATCCAGATCGAATCCATTGTCACCTATCGAAGTATTGAAGGAACGTGCCCGGCAACTTCGCAAGGTGGTTTATGCCACCGATGAGAACTGGAAAGAGCGAATGCCTGAAAATAACGAAGACAATGATCTTGAGCAAGAGTTATCCTATTGTGGTAAGCTTGAAAAGGAGATAGAATCAGATGAAGTGCTGCGGTCATTTCCCAAGGTAAAAGAAAAGCTAAACCTGCTGAAGGAAACGATTGAAGATACTCAGGATCATTATACGCTCTCAAAGGATCCTGATGCCAGAACAGGCCATAAGACAGCGGATTCCTCATTCTTTGGATTCAAAACACATATAGCCATGACAGAAGAACGTATTATTACAGCAGCTGTAGTAACATCGGGGGATAAGGGTGACGGTTCTGAACTGCCGTCATTACTTGAGGCTAGTCAAGATAATGGAATTGAAGTAGATACAATTATTGGTGACGCCGCCTACTCAGGAAAGGAGAACCTTAAGTTGGCCCGTGGGCAGGAGATAAAAGTTGTTTCAAAGTTGAACCCCTCTATTACGCAAGGTTTCCGGAAACAAGAAAATACGTTTGATTACAACAAGGATGCAGGAATGTTTGTATGTCCCTCCGGGCACATGGCTATCAGGAAAGCGCGCCAGGGAAAGAAAGACGACGGTACGAACCAAACAGATACCTATTACTTCGATGTTGAAAAATGTAAAATATGTGCATTAAAAAACGGATGTTATAAACCTGATGCAAAAACAAAAACCTATTCTGTTTCTATTAAATCTGATGAACATCAGGAACAAATGGAGTTTCAACAGACTGATTACTTCAAAGAAAAAGCAAAGCACAGGTATAAGATTGAAGCAAAAAATAGCGAATTAAAAAATGTGCATGGATACGCAAGAGCCAGTTCGTACGGAATTGCCAGCATGCAAATGCAGGGTGCAATGGCCATTTTTACTGTAAACCTGAAAAGAATCCTCAAATTAATGAACTAACAATGGCGCTGACCCAAATACTCCCCAAACGCCCCAAATAACCCAAAAAACACCTCATATAAAGTACCCCAAAGCACTTTTGATCTAAAAATTTGTACTTCGCACTATAAGAAAAAAAGCTGGCAGATGAAGGATTGAACTTCACCTGCCAGCTAATTTTTTGTGGATTACTAATGAGGGATACTTTTTCAGTGCCCTCCTAATAGGTGCCCCTATTTTTGTTTGATATACAAGCACTTATATTCGTCTCGTCATTTGGCCAGTGATACATTTTAATCTAAAAAAATAAAAGTCATGTATCTAAAAATTGATGGAATTACGAACGAAACACCTATTACGTTTTTGACAGTTGGACAATTACTGTCGGTCCTTAACAGCAGATCAGAAGTGAAAGATCCGCAGTTGCCGGTAAAAATTCAAATACCGGAAATATTCGGACTTGATACTTGTTGTGAATTGACCGGATATAGTAAACCTACCATTTATTCAAAAACCTCTAAAAACGAAATTCCGCACTTCAAAAGGGATAGCAAATTATTGTTCCGTAAATCGGACATCATCGAATGGATGACATCTAACCCTATTGAAACCAAAGAAGAATTTTGTCGGAATATTGACAGCAAATTAGCCAAAAGAAGGGGGCGCATATAATGAAAGAAGCCAATTCCACCACAGAATCAGCTTCTTTAATTGCACAATCCAAAGATAGTGATAATCCCGGAATAAAACCAAAATTTGATTTTAGTTTGATCAATCCCGAATCAATCAATAATGAGTTTAACGAACTATTGAAACAGGATAATGAACAAGGCACAAAATCCGGTTTTTTCATTTGTAGAACTGCAAACGACTGTATTGAAGCCGCGAAGTCTCAACCAATACCAAAGAAGCTGTTTTTCAGTCTTATTTTTGAAAATGAGCTTACTATATTAGTCGCTGATACTGGAGTAGGGAAATCCATTTTTGCAGTACAAATAGCCAATGAAATTAGCTTAACGGAAAAGGTAATTTATTTGGATCTTGAATTATCAGACAAGCAATTTCAGGGGAGATATTCAGATAATTACGAAAATGAATTTGTGTTTAATCCGAACTTTTACCGGGTTGTATTTAAGAGACGGTTTGAAATGCCAAACGGAATATCTTACGAAGATTATTTTATTGAATCCCTTACAAGTTTAATCAATAATACGGGCGCAAAAATTGTAATTATTGACAATATGACCCGATTAATTACCGGGGACACCGACCAGGCAAAAAGCGCAAAACCGCTAATGGATAGCCTTAACAATTTAAAGTTTGATTTTAGTTTAACAATGTTGCTTTTAGAGCACACGAAGAAAGTAGACACCTGCAAACCGATCCAATTAAATGACCTGCAAGGCTCAAAAATGAAGGCGAATTTTGCCGATGCAGTATTTACCATTGGGCGAAGTGCAAAGGACAAAAACCTTCGATATGTCAAGCAATTAAAAGTACGATCGTGCGAAGCTGAGTTTGACAGTGAAAATGTGATAGTGTACGAAGTTGTCAAACAAAATTCGTTTCTGAATATGCAATTTATTGAGTTTGGAAGCGAATACGATCACTTGAAACAATTAACCGAATCCGACCGGGCAAACAGGCATGACCAAATCACAGAATTAAAAGGACAAGGATTGTCAAATACTCAAATCGGAAAGCAGTTAGGAATTACAGAGGGAGCAGTTAGAAAGCAACTTAAAAAATCCAATCAATAATTCGTACCATTCGTACCGTTCGTACTTGGTACGAGTGGTACGAGAAGTACGAATAAAAGCTTTATCACATGAACGAATACAGATTTATTTTAGAACCATATAAGGGAGCGATTACCCGGCACCATTGCCCGGCGTGTAATAGCAAGGATAAATCCTTTACTCTTTATATTGATACTGCAACAGGCCAACACATACACCCATCAGTAGGACGTTGTAACCATGAAGCAAATTGTAATCACAATTACACCCCTTCGCAGTATTTCAGAGATAACGATATTTCTTTTGATACGATACTGCCCGAACGAATCCGAAAGGCACCACCAAAACTGGAGCCATCGTTTATTGATACGGATCTTTTCAAATTATCATTGACAGGGTATAATGCAAACAATTTCGTCACATTCCTTACTTCTCTTTTTGGTGAAGAAATTGCCGGGCAACTGATAGGCAAATATTTTATTGGTAGCTCAAAGCATTGGCCAGGTTCGTCAATCTTTTGGCAAATTGACACCAAAGGGAAAATAAGAACGGGTAAAGTAATGCAGTTTAATCCGATTACAGGCCATAGGATTAAAGATCCGATTAGTCTTATCACTTGGGTGCAAAGTGTCCTTAAACTGACTGATTTTGTGATGGTGCAATGTTTGTTTGGCGAACACTTATTGAGCGACAAAACAAAACCAATTGCATTAGTCGAAAGTGAAAAGACTGCCATTATTGCCAGTGTTTATATGCCCGGATTCATTTGGTTGGCTGTTGGCGGTAAAGATGGGTTAAATCTTGAAAAGCTTCAGGCTTTGAACGGGCGAACTGTTTATTTATTTCCTGACTTGAAATATTTCGATAAATGGAGCGAAAAAGCAAAAGATTTTAATGATCGAATGATAGGCACTCGGTTTTCGGTTTCTGATTTACTGGAAAGGAACGCAACCGAACAGGAACGAAACGATGGTTTAGATATTGTGGATTACCTCTTAAGATTCGATTATAAACAATTCGGGAAAGTAAAGGCACCACCATCATTTGAAACATTGGTACAAGTGGCAGAATACGAAGCGATAAATTGGTTTAATGGGCACCTCTTACAATCAATGGAATTGTCTGATAAATCATTTTGTGATTCATTAAGATTTGATAGTGGATGAATAACCAACAGAATAAACGTAATACGCTTAAATAAAATTGTATAGATACATTAATAAATAATTTAAAAATAATTAAGATGAAAATCAGAAATCAAATTGAAAACAAAATTATCGACTTAACTGAAGAGGCATTTAACAAGCAGGATCAGGTTAGAGACCTTGCAAACAACCCCGATTGTTTTGACGCTCCAAAAATCGCGGAGCTATGCGAACAATCGAATTATATTTGGAATCAAGTCGAAGTTTTAAAAGAATTTGGGGACAGAAGTAGAAAAGCAAAATTTTAAAACTTAGTAAGGGTGTCTGACTTTCGGGCACCCTTATAATAGTCATTATATCAGAACATTAACGCTTATAATTGAATAAATATAATTAAATGGAAAAGAAACCCAGAAAGGCAAGGACGCCGATAACCCAACAATTCATGGAAAAAATTGTAAGAGATCATCACGACGATCACATGAGTTTCCTGCAATTGTCGCATAAGTACAAGTGCTGCTTCCAGACTGTTAAGAACATTTGCGAGAAGAATGCTTACGGCTTTTGGAATAATCCTGCCGAACTCGCGAAAGGAACAGTGAAGCAATTTCGTCCAGTTTCAGATGAAAGACAAAAACTAACTACTCAGGAAAGAATGAAACTACTGGTATCTGATGCGATGGAAGTGACTGAACTAACAATGCAACAGATGAAAATTAAATTAATGAATGACGATTGTGATTTGTCAGCATCTCAGTTGGCGACTTTTGTGGCTGCTGTCGCTCCATTTGCCATAGCCAAGAAGTCAGGCGAAGGAAAGAAAGACAAAGGGAAAGAAGTGCCTAAAAGTGATGTTTTCAACATGTTTAAACAACAAGTCAATAATAGTGGAAAAGTCGAACCAACTCAAAGGTATTAATAACAATTTCTCATCTGGCGGCGGTCCGGATGGTGACTGTCAGATTAAGTCGTGACTATACAACCAATCTGTTTATATCTAGTCTTTTACACCAACCATTAAATCATTGTAATACTCTATTCTTTGATTAAATGCAGCTAAATTTTTTGGAGCGACAAATATGAATTCAAAATCTACCATTCCTTTTGGTTTTTCACCAGAATCAAAATATAAAACCAAACGACTATGAAATTCCAAAACTGTGTCAATTATGGTATGTGACCATCCTTTCATTAATTCTTTTAAGTCTTTAATTTCTTCAGGTGGCATTATACTTTTTATGGAAAGTTCCCAATCCATTGCCTTATTTGAAAATTCCACCATTCTATTTACTACTTCTTTGATTTTTAATTCATCTCCTTCTTGACCTGGCTCACCCCAAGCATTTTGAAATAAAAGATAATTGTTTTTGAATGATTCTGCTAGGAGCAACAAATCTTCATTTTGTTCAGAAATCCAGTTCAGAAATTCTATTAAATCCATTTTTTTTGAATGCACAAAAACCAAATTTTGATCAATCTCGGAAATTTTATCCTTAATTGCTTTAATATGAGGCTTCAGTAATTCGAGTGTCAAAAGAAATTCCCAATAATCAGGTTTTCCAATAATAAGCCGTTTAGCTTCAAAACTATCATCTTGAAATTCTGCAAGGCAAATTATAGTGGACTTTTCAATAATCCCTTTAATTTGATTGCAAAATGGACCTAAAGCTGCTCTTAAATTTCCATCAGGTCTTTCATTGTTAAATGTTCCTGGAGTAATGCCTGTCAAATCGGATGGTAGGTGAAAATCCTTCACATTCCTCGGGATAACGTATGAGACTCTATTTTTTCCTAAATAGCCAATAAATAAACCAAGTTCAAAAATTACATTATCCCGAGTTGTTTTGAATTTCTCATCTCTGATTTTAGAAATATCATCCGGAGAAAATATAAAGATACCGAAATCTGTATTTTTCAAAGCTACAATTAAGTCGTCAAGGGCTGTACTTGTTAATTGGAATATACCTTGGTCCCAGATGGTAACAATTGAAGAATGGTCTAGATTTTCTTGTATTGCATATGCAATATTTAGCCCTTCTACCGATGATCCGATAAATATTTTTGGTTTAATCATAGCCTTCTATGTTGTAATTTTTATTTTTATGTTACCCTTGTAAAATTCACTCCGACATCACTGCCATTTAATTCAAATTCAACTGATTCCAATTTCGATATTAACATTGAAAAGTCAATTAAACTTCTATTTTGAAGATCGAAAATTGGTTCAGACACAATCTCATAAATAAGATTAAAACTTTATGTTATTAAATTCTAAATATATTTTGATATCCGAAAACTCATGTTAATCAGGCTGCTGATTGTCAGATGATAATTTTATTTTGCGATATGTTTGCTCTGAAAGATAGGTTGTTACAATCTTCTGGAAACTCATGTCATTCATGAATCTTGCAAAGATGTCCTCGTTTTGATCGATCCTTTCAATGAATAGATTCTGAAGCAAATTTTTAAATACCAACTCAAATTTATCTTCCGGATTTACGTTTGCTGCTTTTATCAGACTATCATCCAAAATTGCAGTTTCAACAACTTGATCGAAAAAGTATTGATCGGCTAGATTAAATTCAGTACCGAATCTTTCATTAATGATATCAATTAATCTTGAAAAGGAGACTGGATCTTCATGAACCATTGAGGTTCCAACATCCTCAGGGCCATCTAATTTGTATGCGTTTCCTTCCTTTAAGCTTATAGATCCTTCACTGATTTTTTGAAGACGATAATATTCAAGTCGCACATTGTCATCAAAATTGTAATCAGGCCCATTGTTCCTTTTTGGAAGTTTCGGTGAAAGGTGCCTGAAAAAAATAAATAATTTTTCCAAATCACTATCCTGATACGGTATGATCTGACTTAAAAATCCGTACAAATTTTTAAAGGCGTTTACTTTTCGTCTCCAAACTTCTGCTTCATCCTCTTTTTCTTTTAGTAAATTTGAGAAACGCGAAACAACTGGGTCTAGTGCTGCATTCATCGCCTCGTGATCGGAGAAGCTCTGTTTTTGTTTCGATTTAAAATAGATTGTTGAAAATCTTTCAACATCCTCCTTCATATAGATTCCGGATAAATCCAATTCAGTCTGGATTCTGTAAAGATGCGCCGGGTCAACTTCTTCACCCATTTCTGCACCTTCGAAATACGTTTTAAAAGCTTGTTGTATCTCTAATCTATCGTTAACGAAATCTAATACAAATGTATCTTCCTTAAGCGGGTGAATGCGGTTAAGTCTCGATAAGGTTTGAACTGCTTGAATACCTGCTAAACGTTTATCAACGTACATTGTGTGTAATAAAGGCTGATCAAATCCGGTCTGATACTTTTCAGCTACCAATAAAACATGGTATTCAGGAGTTGAAAATTTTTCCGGTAATTCTTTTTCCTTGATTCCATTATTCATCCCAACTTCTGTATAGGTAACATCCTTTAGTTTGTCATCATTCACAATACCTGAAAATGCAACAAGTGATTTGATCGGATAACCTTTACTCTTAATATACCTATCAAAACTCAGTTTATACCGAACTGCTTCCAGTCGAGAACCTGTTACAACCATCGCCTTTGCATGACCGCCAATTTTATGGCGAGTGGATGCGTTGAAGTGTTCAATTATAATTTCCGTTTTCTGGGCAATATTGTGTGGATGCAGCCGAAGAAATCTTGCCAAGGCTTTGGCTGCTTTTTTCCGTTCAACTTTAGGATCATCCTCACAAGATTTTATCAGCTTATAATAAGTAGCATAAGTTGTATAATTTTCAAGTACATCAAGAATGAAGATCTCTTCGATCGCTTGCCGCATAGTATATCTGTGAAATGGAACACCATTAGTTCCAAAAACAGCTAAGGTTTTGTATTTAGGAGTAGCGGTAAAAGCATAAAAACTTATATTTGATTGCTTCCCACGTTTAGCCATGCTTCGATAAAGCTCTTCCATATTATTGGCACCGTCCTCCTCAGCTTTTGATTGTGCCTCAGCCACCAATTTATCACCACCAAGTACCTCTTTCAGGTCAGCAGCAGTTTCTCCACTTTGTGAACTATGAGCTTCATCAATTAGTACTGCAAACCTTTTTGTAGGGAGAACTCCGGACCCCTCTTCACCTCTTTCCTCTGCTAATTTTAACAATTGCCTTGAAACAAATGGAAATTTCTGAAGTGTAGTGATAATAATTGGAACTGAGCTTTCAAGAGCTTCAGCCAATTGTCTCGAATTCTCATCAATCTTCAATACAACTCCTCTCTTATGCTCAAACTGGTAAATGGTATCTTGAAGTTGTTTGTCTAAAACGACCCTATCTGTAATAACGATTACCGAATCGAAAACTTTTTCATTGGTGGCATGATGCAATGATGCCAGTCGATGAGCAAGCCAAGCAATGGTATTACTTTTGCCGCTACCAGCAGAATGCTCGACTAAATAGTTTTCCCCAACTCCGTCATGCTTAGCAGCTGAAATTAGCTTTCTCACAGCTTCTAATTGATGGTAACGGGGAAATATCATGGTCTCCTTTTTTACCTTTCTCCCTTCGTCTGTCAGTTTTTCTTCAACTTGTAAGTGGATAAATCTTGCCAATAAATCTAAAAAACTATCCCGATGTAACACTTCCTCCCATAGATAAGCTGTCCGATAGGTTCTTCCTTGAGGATCAACTGGATTTCCAGCTCCGCCTTCTTTTCCTTTGTTGAATGGTAAAAAATAGGTTGCATCGCCAGCAAGCCTGGTGGTCATATAAACCTGCTCTGTATCTACGGCAAAATGGACCAAGGTTCTGCGTTTAAATTCAAACAGTATTTCCCTAGGATCACGATCTTTTTTATATTGATTTTTTGCATCCTCCACAGTTTGCCGGGTCATTGGGTTTTTAAGTTCCAATGTAGCAATTGGTATTCCATTTAAACTCAAAGTAGCATCGAGTGTATTGGTGTTACGTTTGGAGTATTGAAGCTGGCGGGTGATTCCCAATATATTTTTTGAATAATTTCCCTCAAGCTCGGGATTCATCGTATGAGGAGCTTTAAAAAAGGCAACATGTAACATCCGCCCGTAACATTTAAACCCATGCCTGATAGTTGCTAATGAGCCATTTGCATCCAGCCATTTACATAAATCGTGAATTATCTGTTGCTGGGTATTGACACCTAATAAAGCTTCAAGCTTTTTCCATTCCTTAGCCTGTGTCTCTTTAATAAAATCGATAACCGTGACTGGAAAGATGGCCTTATCTTTATCGAATCCGATTTTATCAACGAGTTTGTAACCCTTTTCTAGTAAATACTTTTCTATGACGGACTCGTAGGCTGCTTCAGTGTGTCTAAATATTTGTTGTGTCATAAATAAAATTACTAATGGTAAATACTAACGTATTCATAAAGCGCATCATGAATTGCAATACAATACTCATAGAATAATCCGTCTGAATTAGTCTCACAAATTCTATCAATGGCAATTTTTGCCTCAACTGGCGATAATGGAGTTGCTCCATCTACTCCAAAAATAAACTCTTGAATAGATTTTTTCCTGTCATTATTTAAAATAGGGTCATTAAGCTTTAGGACTTTAATTGTGGCTTGAGTTTTTGAATCCTTTTTATTTGTTGATGAAATTTCCCCATTCATATTAAACGTTACCCTTAATTCACAAGCGTCATTAAGAGGAGATAAAAAATCAACACCATTATTTTCCCACCATTTATCTTTTGCTTGCGCCCCATATCTATAGCCAGTCTTCATTCCATTTTTTGGATAACATGCTATTAAATTATAATAATCTAAATCTTTACCTCGTCCTTCCTGAATGCAGATATGTTGTGGCTTAATATGTTCGAGGTGCGAAATTCTTAAATTCACACGCTTCATGGTATAACCACATATAAATCCCTGTTCGACTAGTAAAAAATTATGAAAATTTTCTTTTTGCGGATTTGGCAAACTTTTAAAATTATAATTTACTCCTAGGCCTTTTTGTGTATTACACCATTTGATGTATTCATCTGAAGCAACTGTCTTTTTAATGTGTTTCATATAGGCTTGCTAAAAACTTCTAATCGCGACATCCGAGCTTCAAACATAGACCATTCATCCAAATCTCTATTTTCATTTTTGCATTCGGCAATAATTGTTCTTGCTTCTTTAAACTTACCCTTTTTTATAAGTAATTCAACTTTTTCAATTGCAGTGGTCGACTCAAAGGGTCTATCCTCAGATTCCATTAAAAACTTAAGAATCCAATTTGAGTCCATTCCTTTTGTGCGGTCAGGATGAATAATTTCCCCATTTCTAATCAATTGAATTCTTTCAGGGTCAACTGAAGGAATGATCTGTGGCGAGTGCGTAGAGGCTATGAACTGGCAATTCGGGAAAGTGCGTGTTAAGTTCTCTACAATGGTTCTTTGCCATTTGGGGTGTAAATGCAAATCTAATTCATCAATCAATACGATTGCAGTTCCATCTGCAAGCGGGTTTGGCAAAGTTGGATTAGCCTGAGAAAGCCTTCTGGCAATATCAAGAACCATTGACAAAACACCTCTTTCTCCATCTGAAAGTTGATATAAATTCAACGATGTCCCATTTTTATCAATTACAAAACGAGATTTTTCTTCAATTCGTTCTACACGTAGATTATTAAATCCAGGAAGAAACTGTTCAACTGCATTTTTTAGTACTGAAATATGTTTTAATCCAATAGGTCTTTCTTCTCCTAAAGTTTCTTGTACCTTAAACCAATCTGCAAGTAGTCGTAAATTAAAATCTCTATTTGAAGAAAGTGATTCAGAAAAAGCTGCAGCCAATCCCCCTGCAGTCGCATGACCCGAGACAGCTTTATCTGTTACAATAGATCGTTTTGTTGAAAAGAACAACCCTAAGTGTCTAGGATTGTCGCTTTTACTTTTTGAAAATAATTCCTTAATTGAAGGAATAACTTTCTCCGCATCATCCAGCTCTATTACAGATTCTCTTGGACTTCCCGGTTTATTTTCCAAAATTAACTCTCGTTGTTTTACCTGTAACAAATTAAAAGATTGAGATTCTATTTCAAAATCGCACGAGACTGTTAGTGTTTGTGCCCCAATTGAAATATCATCCATTTCGAATGCCTGTTTTTGACTCGGATAAGCATTTATATCGGGTAAAACTCTTGAAAGACAAATTCGAAGGGCGTCTAAAACTGTTGTTTTACCAACACCATTGACTCCAACCAAAAGATTCATACCCGGCAGAAAGTTAAATTCAGCTTGGGTAAATGCTCTCATACCTGTAAGCGACAATTTCTTTATTTTCATACTTCAGTTGGCATTTCTATTTGACCTGTAACTGCTGCTGTAATTAATGAGGATCTCTTTTCTTTCAATAAATCTATTGAGTTACGAGTTAATTCTTCGATGCTTTTTAGTTTAGAATTTAATAACTCTATTTTTTCAATAATTTCTTGTTGCTCGTTTATTGAAGGGAGTGGAATCGTAAATGATTTCAAACTCTCAAAATTTAATCCTTCACGTCCACCTCCAACCTGACTCATTTTAATTTGGAATTGTGCAATGTCCGAGCACATGAATAGATATAAGTATCTAAAAAGGACTTTCTCATTTGATCTTAAGATACACACGTGTTGATTAACATTTGCTTCAGGAAATTGCTCTTCAAAATAGAAGCACCGTCCAATTGAGGCACCTGTAATGTTAAGTAAAACATCACCTTTTTGAACTTTACTATTAGACATCGAGAAATGAATTGCTGAGGATATAAATGCAACATCATCTAGCTTTAAGCCATCAAAATGAATATTCTGGCTTCTTAAAATTGGAATTCCTTCTTTTATATAAACGTCAGCACCACCTTTAGGCGTAACTCCACTTCCAACTTTCGTAGTTATGTGTTTTATTTTTTTTAATTCCCAATGTATTGGAATTTCCTCCAACCACTCAATCCCTGAATCTCTCATATTAACTTGAGGATTTAGTCCCTTGGTGATGATTTGTGAAATTAGTACTTGTCGTTTTTCAGAAATGAGTTTTATTAATCGTTCTTTAAAATTGATAAGCTGATCAATCCTATTTGTTTCTCTATCAATAAAAGTTGAAATAATTTCCTGATCATTTATGTTTGGAATAGGAATCTTAAGCGTCCCAATTGCATCTTTAGGCAACCCATAACGAGTAACTCCTGTTGAAGAAAGTTCTAATTGAATTCTAATTCCTTTTGCTTGTAAACAGCGAAAAAGGAATTGAGGTAATATTTTATCTTTATCAGGTCTAATAATTGCCAAATGATAGCCGCAAACCAAATTAGTAAATTCTTCAACTACAATAGCGGGAATACCTATATCATCCCATGATTCCGAATCTTTTGTAATTAAAATATCATCCTTTTTAATACTAAATTTTTGTAACTCGTCGAAAGTCACTGTACCGTTCATAAAAGGAATATCCTTCGTAATAAAGTCATTATTATAGACATCAGTGTAATTACACAATAAAACAGAATCCTCCTTCTCTTTTTGTATTTTATCAACACTACTTACACAATAAGTTGATACTGCCTTCAACGGTACTACCTTCCAATTAATTGGTACTTCATTTACCCAAGCTAAGAATGAATTCATTTTGCAATCTCCTTCAGAAGGTTGAAGATTTCAGCTTCAACTTCATTTAATTCGAAATCAATGTCTTTAAGTTTTCGAGCTGAAATAGCTTTATAAAAATATTTATTGAAATTGATCTCATATCCCACTTTGTCTTTTGTTCTGTCCATCCAGGCATCTGATAAATGTGGCAACACTTCCTGTTGAAAATATTGGTCAATGTCAATATCAAGCGGAATGGTTTCATTGTCCCTCAATTCAGGATCTGGTTCATATTCGTTTTTGCTTTTCAGTACTTTTTTAGCTTCAGGATTACGTTGCGTAAAAACATCCCGGAATAATTTATATTCGCGGGCATTCCATTTGCTTTCATTCTTTTTTAACAGTTTTCTGATTCTTTTATCTACCTCATTCCAGTCCATGTAAGGCTCACGACCCAGTTCTTTATCAATAGCTTGAACATCATCGAGCAAATGAGGAAAAGCATCTAAGAATCGTGCTTTATCATCAATGGTCATTTGATAACGTAAGCGCAACGGGTGTTCGATGGTTACACGGGTAAAACCAAATTCGGAATTTCTGAAAGTTTTGGAATATTGTGATTCTCTGAAACGACCATAATTTCTTACAATATCACCAATCTGATCCGGTTCACCTTCTTCTACTTCTCCAATTTTTCGGCGTTTATCTCCTAAACTCCGGCGCATCGGAATATAAAATTCACGGGCATCGAGCAATTGAATTTTCCCCTTCCGGTTTCTTTCTTTCCGGTTGGTTAAAATCCAGATATAAGTACCGATTCCGGTATTGTAAAACATTTGCTCAGGTAATGCTACAATTGCTTCCAACCAATCATTTTCAATAATCCAGCGTCGGATATTGCTTTCTCCCGAACCCGCGCCTCCTGAGAACATGGGTGAACCACTAAAAACAATGGCCAGTCTCGTCCCATATTTCTTGTTTTTCTCATCAACAGGTTCAAACTTGTCTATCATGTGGAGGAGAAACAGAAGCGCTCCGTCATTAACTCTGGGCAACCCGGCACCAAAACGCCCGGCATAACCGCGCTTTTCATGTTCCCTTGTAATTTCTGATTGTTGTTTTTTCCAATCTACTCCGAAAGGAGGATTGGCTATCAAGTAGTCGAATCGTTCTCCATGAAACTGGTCATCGATCAGACTATCGCCAAAACGAATATTTTCACCGGTTCCGTTATGGCTAACTTCCTTAATAAGCATATCGGAAGCAGCAGTAGCAAAAGCTCTTTTGTTATAATCTTGTCCATAAGCATACAATTGAGCTTCTGGGTGATGAGTTTTTAAATATGCCTGAGCTTCGGCAAGCATTCCACCAGTTCCACAGGTCGGATCCAGCATTTTACGCACGGTTCCTGGCTTTGACAAAAAATCATCATCATTGATAAAGAGCAGATTTACCATGACCTTGATGACCTCACGCGGAGTAAAGTGATCTCCCGCTGTTTCGTTGGCCAACTCATTAAATCGCCGGATGAGATTTTCGAAAATCAATCCCATGTCAATATTGGTGACCTTTTTAGGGTGAAGGTCAACGATACTGAATCGCGAAATAACGAGGTATAAAATATTAGCCTCGTTCATGATTTCAATTTCTTTCTCAAACTCAAAATAGTCAAAAATCCGTTGGACATTTGAAGAAAACCCCCTAATATAACTCACCAAATCTTTGGCAATAGTTTCAGGGGAACCTTTCATTTTATCGAAAGTCAGTGGGGAATGATTGTGAAATTTTTGTCCCGATACTTTATTCAGCATAGAATCCAGTGCTTTATCTTCAAACTTTCCTTTCAATTGCTCATGTTTGGCCAAAACTGAATCTTTTGTGTCAGCCAATAAGCAATCGAAACGACGCAATATGGTCATGGGCAGCATAACCCTTTCATATTGTGGTGGTCGGTAAGGTCCTCTGAGTAAGTCGGCTATTTGCCAAATAAAGTTTATGTGGTCCTGATGGTTTGACATGGTTTATAAAATAAATATGATCGCCTAAATTAAGGAAAATACCTAGTGTATTTTAATCTCTATCTAAATGAAAATTGTACTGAAAGGTATAATCCATAGTGTATCTCTTTTATATACTAACTGTCAGATAGATACAGATATATTATTATCCAAGTGCGGTCACAGGTTCGGCATTTCTTAATATTGATGTTAATGGGGAATCTCCCTGCCCAAAAGTCGGCTACCAATAACCAGTACACGCATTAGGTCAATTGAAGTATTTGGCGGCAGCCTCTTCAGCCACGAGATTAAAGGATAACCGCAACGCCTAAATCCTCATGACTATTATTTGAGATGACATCGGTACTATCGACCCCATACTGATGAGCAGAACTTAATTCCTGCTATTGCGTACCATAAAATTAGCAATGATCTTTCCATAGTGATACAATGGAGTCATCCTTATGCAAAGAGGCTGAATATTGTTATGGAACATACAAAGATGGAATGGCTGTTGAATAGTGTAAAAATGACGACTGCCTATTCTGCAATTTGACGTTCAACCTTTTCAATTAGTGCTGACGGTGAAATATTTAAAGCTTTGGCCAGTTTGAAGATAGTTGTGATTGTAGGTTGACGAAGTCCGCGTTCGAGTAGTGATATATAAGTCCGATCAAGGTCGCAATACTCAGCAAGTTTTTCCTGGGAGATATTATTTTCATCTCTCAATTCTCGTAATACATTGCCGAATGTTTCAATAACCATTGCTCAGACTTTAGTCAGAGCGAAATTGAAATAATTTATATGTTGCGACCACGGACTATAGTCTGAATTTATTACATTTGAACGATCATTACAATAAACCTAATTTACCAAAAATGATAATTCTTGCTTATGTTTTAGCCTTTGGTCTTACTTTCACAATTGGTGTATTATTGTCCGGGGTAATCGCATTTATTCCATCACTAATTCATGCTTATATTTACAAGGAAAAAAATGGATTTTGGACATCTTTTTTTTGTGGTGGGTTGGAATGTTTTGCTCTACTAATGTTGTCAATATGGATTTTTAGTTGGTTCAATTTTCAACTTCCTCTTTTGTATGTGATCATAATCACTTTAGCAAATCTGTCGAACAACTATTACCGGATAAAAAATAGATCAAATTACACTTCAGAACTTGGATATTTGGTTGGTGAATTGATTGGGTTTCCTGCTATTTACACGAACTTAGTACAAAGTGATTTTATTGCCTATTCTTTTATTTAACAGTATTAATTTACTTCCACAAGTGGCTACTATATAAGCAACAAGGGTCATATACCATGTCTCACCATAAATTATTAATGATTAAATCATGGAATCTGAACTAAAGCAAAAGGTTGATGAACTATTCCATTCGATTGGCAAATATCGAAAAAGTTCTGAATTTAGGGAGTTTCTTAATTTCTGTCGCAAATTTCATTACTTATCTCCCTACAATGCAATGCTCGTGCAAATACAAAAACCTGGGGCGCAACTGGTTCTAACAGCTGACAAATGGAAACGCAATTATAATATAGAGGTAAAACAAACCGCTAGACCTTTAATGATTTTAATTCCCTTTGGACCTGTTGATTTTGTTTTTGACTTGGATGATACTGAAGGTGATAGCAAAAGACTAATTCCGGATTCAGTTTTGCATCCATTCAAAACTAAAGGGAAAGTATCATCTAAAATTGTTGAATGTTTATTGAAAAACCTAAAGTTTTATGGCATAAGACTTGAATTTGTCGAATTTGGCAGCCAACAACAAGCACGAATTGAGAGATTAAAAGCCACAAGTACAAACAAAACAAGTATTTGCCACAAAAAAACCTTCGTTGACATTGAGTTACCAGAATATTACCTGATCTCGATCAATAAAAAATGCACAACTGAAGAAGTTTTTGCCGCATTGGTTCACGAACTGGCTCATTTCTTCTGTCAGCATTTACTCCCCGTTACTGAGACTTGGTGGAAGTATCGCAATCGAAATAAAAATGAAAAAGAATTTGAAGCCGAAACTATTGCATGGCTTGTTTGTGAAAGGATTGGTATTGTAAATCCTTCAGCGAGTTATTTATCCGGTTACCTTAATAGTAATAGTCAGGTCCCAAATATCAGTATAGAATGCATACTTAAAGCGACAAACGCAATCGAAAGCCTTTTAGAACCTCAGCGAATTGAGGACGGATTACTTGCTAAAAAGGATGAAGAAGTAAAAAAACAACTTAGGGAAATAAAAAAAAGTAATGTCAGTTTAGAAAGCCCTCCAAGTCTATTTGACAATATTTGATTAAGGAAGGCAATCTGAACCTAGTCTGTCAGATCATTGCAGGTGCAGTTGATGATAATTCGGAAATAATTACTGTATTACGTGTGGATTTTACCGACAACATTTCATTTTATGGGAACGACCAAAGAAACGAAGAAGGAAATGATTTTACAGGCGATCAAGAAAATCAGCCTAAGGGAGAAGAACCTATAGCAGGTATCGGAGTAATTACTGGAAAAGATCAAAGAAGCCGAAAAGAAATTGACAATTTATTTTTAGATTATGGATATGAAAGCCAAATTGACGAAGGAACAGCTACACCAAGTCATGCTGAAAGCGCGGAACTTAACGGAAGTAAGGAAATTACAGGAGAAATACAGCAAGCCGGAAGAGAAGAAATAGTTTCCGAGATTAAATCGTTACCCCTTTCCCGTGTCGAAGGTCCTAACGAGGGACAGAAGCAAGCCATTCAACTCAATGGAAGGAGTGATTATCTAATCATTGTCCTACGCAAAAGGATTTAATAACCACCGAAGAAATTGCACAAGCCATAAGCCATAATCCTAATAAATCAGCGGAACAGGTATTGAATGAAGCATTATCAACCGTATCAAACAATCAAGTAAAAACCGTTATATTAGATGCGGTAAATGATATTATCAACTTAAAAAATCTTCAAAATGTTGTCATCGCCAGTAATCGAGCAAATTCTAATAATTCAGGACAGCAATCTATCTCAAGAGAACAAGGACAATCTGATAAAAACAGTATACACGGCTCTGGACTGGACACCGGAACAGAGAGCGATGTACAATTCAGCCATAGCCGATTGGGACATGAATCATCCACGGATTCAGAAAACACTTCCCAACGGACGGAAAATCTGGGTAGACCAAAACAAGAAAGATTAAGCCTACTCGAACTTCTTGCAGAGGAAAAAAAAGACAAGGTTAGAAGCGAAAGAATCAGGCCCGTTTCACCATTTGAAACAACTGATACAGACATAATATTAAGAATCAACAATCCTGTTTCATTTAAGTATGATATTATGACAATCCACAACAAATCGGCAAAATACGCTATGGATAAACACGTTATAAATATTTACGGCAAGAATAAATAAAACAACTTTGAGATGTTTTTCGATGAAAACGATGATTTAATAGAACTAATATGTATATATGTAAATTAAAAAGCACAGATTGTTGTTAGTGATATGGGGATGCTTAATTCATGCTTAAACGCTCACGAATACAATTATTTTCAAGCTCACTAATGAATAATTAGTTAATGATTTACACCATATATTACCACCATTAACTAACTCGCGAATATTCATTAAACCTAAAAGCCAGATATATCGTTTTCCGCAAAGAAATCAGTATTGGTGAAACAGTCACTATGGACTTTAAAAAAATACCGTTTCAGTAAAATCGAAGCGGTTTTTTATGCTTTTAAATTAAATTGAACAGCACAAAACATCTTTGAAACGTCGTTATCGTGTTGTAAAAGTCGGGAATCAGTCGGGGAAGTAAAAAAAAGAGGGTCAGACATTGCTATCTAACCCTCTGATAATCAATAAGTCGGGGTGACAGGATTTGAACTTGCGACCCCTCGCCCCCCAGACGAGTACTCTAAACCAAGCTGAGCTACACCCCGAATTATGCGCGTTTCTTTTAACACGGTAGCAAAAGTAATCTGCTTTTTCCTTTTTGCAAATATTTCGAATCAATTTTTCCAAAATAAGGAAGGTTGCATTAAACTTCATGCGTTTATAATTTGATTTTTAGTTGTCACATGGAATCGAAGATCAGCGAATCTAAAGCCTAATAATCATTTTAAGTTTGAGCAAAGTTTACGCTCGTGGCTATGTCATCAGTAGATAATATGTTTTTAATTGCTTGAGGGAACATCCATTTTTCTTCATTTGTGTTTGCGTAGCGAAGAATCATGGATGTTTCACAGCGCTTTCTTAAACAAAAGGGTTTATAACCTGTTTTGCTTTCATATAATTGAAATTAATTTACACTAGCAATTATTGCGGTTGTTGAAATTTAATTTAACTTTGAGAAAATATAAATATCAGAACAAATGGAATTATTTAAGCCTATGAATATTGCTGAAAATCAGCCAAAAAGTGTTAAGCCTGATGGAAAATCAGAACATGTAAAATGTTTGATTATTGGTTCAGGACCTGCCGGATTTACTGCTGCTATTTATGCTGCACGCGCTAATTTGAATCCCGTGTTGTACGAAGGTTTGCAGCCTGGAGGACAGTTAACCACCACGACTGAAGTTGAAAACTTTCCCGGATATCCTCAGGGAGTTACAGGACCTGTTATGATGGAAGATTTAAAGGCTCAGGCAGTAAGATTTGGAACTGATGTAAGGTGGGGCTTGGCAACAGCTGCAGATTTTTCCGGATCTGTTCATAAAATTACAATTGATGGTGAAAAGGTTATCGAAGCAGACACGGTTATTATTGCTACAGGTGCCACTGCCCAATATCTGGGCCTTGAAGATGAGCAGAAATATGCGGGTTCGGGTGTTTCGGCCTGTGCAACCTGCGACGGTTTTTTTTATAAAGGGAAAGATGTTGCTGTAGTAGGTGGTGGTGATACGGCCTGCGAGGAAGCTATTTACCTTGCAGGTCTTTGCAAAAAAGTTTACCTGATTGTTCGTCGCGATGTTTTAAGAGCTTCGAAGGTGATGCAGGATAGGACCCTAAAAACTCCAAATATTGAAATTTTGTGGAAACACCAGACCAAAGGATTATTTGGAGCAGGAGTTGTTGAAGGGGTTACGCTTATCAAGAATAAAGGTGAAGCAGGTGAGAAGGAAGTAAAAATCAATGTCGATGGATTCTTTCTCGCTATTGGACATGTACCTAATTCAGCGATTTTCAAACAATTTCTCGACACTAATGAGGTTGGATACATAAAGACGATTGGTGATTCTTCGAAAACAAATGTTGAAGGAGTATTTGCCTGCGGCGATGTGATGGATCATGTATATCGTCAGGCCGTTACTGCTGCCGGTTCGGGTTGCAAAGCTGCAATTGATGCAGAAAGATATCTCTCAGAAAAGAAATAAGGATCAGGATACTGCTTTCTTAATGGTTAAAAAAATGCCTCCCGAAATGAGAGGCATTTTTTATGTATTTAAATATTTTATTGTGAAACCTGCGTAATTTTTGTGCCCGCATATTTTCCAGCCTCGAGATTTTTCCGGACTTCGGAGAAAGCTTTAATCGTATATTCGACATCTTCGATTGTATGTATCGACGTTGGAATTAGACGTAGCAATAACTGACCTTTAGGAATAACCGGATATATAACACCCGAACAGAAAATATTATAGTTCTCACGAAGATCCATGATCACGTTGGTCCCTTCTGGAACGCTTCCTGAAAGATATACAGGTGTAACAGGTGAATTGGTTACGCCTAAATCGAAATTCTCTGCTTTCAAGCCTGACTGAAGTGCGCGGACAATCGTCCAAAGTTTTTCTCTCAATTCAGGTTCGGTACGGATCAGCTCAAGACGTTTGAGTAATCCCAATACCATTGCCATCGGAAGTGATTTTGCAAAAATCTGCGAACGCATATTGTAACGGAGGTAATCACATACTTCTTCGCTGCTTGCGATGAAAGCGCCAATACCTGCCATAGCTTTGGCAAATGTTCCAAAATACATATCAATACCATCCTGTACTCCAAAGTGTTCTCCTGTCCCTGCACCTGTGGCACCCATTGTTCCGAAACCGTGGGCATCATCAACAAGTAACCTGAAATTAAAATCACTTTTAAGTGCAACAATCTCATCTATTTTTCCAAGGTCACCCGCCATGCCAAATACACCTTCTGAAATTACCAGTATACCTCCGCCGGTTCTTTGTGCTAAAGTAGTGGCGTGTTCCAGTTGTTTCCGGAGGCTGTCCATGTCGTTGTGCTGAAAAACAAAGCGTTTTCCCATATGTAACCTGACGCCGTCAAGAATACATGCATGGGCTTCGGCATCATAAACGATTACGTCGTTCCGACCACAAATTGCATCTGTAATGGAAACCATACCCTGGTAACCGAAATTAAGCAAAAATGAATCTGGTTTACTGACAAAGCTGGCCAGTTGACGTTCCAATTCTTCATGCATGCTGGTTTGTCCTGTCATCATTCGTGCTCCCATTGGGTAGGCAAGACCATATTTGGCTGCTGCAAGAGCATCCGCTTTTCTTACCTCGGGGTGATTCGCCAGACCACAATAGTTGTTCAGACTCCAGTTAAGTACCTCTTTGCCCCTGAATTTCATTCTGGAGCCGATTTCACCTTCTAATTTAGGAAATGAAAAATAACCATGCGCTTCTTTCTGGTATTGACCAAGGCTGCCCTTATCTGTTTTGAATTTTTCAAAAATATCCACGATTTCTTTGATTTTATTTTAAACTACGCAAAAGTATACTTTTTTATATTGTGACACTAATAGTTTACGCATTGATTTTTGCTGAATTATATCATAGTCCGAAACTATAAGACTTCATTCCTATTGTTTCCATTTATTTTAAATGTAAGTTATTCAGTGGTATAACGCATAAGTCCCATCGGATATTACAGCAAAATCTGTTTGTTATCTATTTATTTTTATTGGTTCAAACATCGGTTTGAAGCCTCATTATTTCCATAAACACGGAGTTTATTCAGTTAATTATTGGTTGTGAGCAACCATTTTTCGGGTTCTTCAATCATAGTATTGATGGTGTCATAAACGCATGGTTTATATTCATATAATCGTTAAGTTTATTACCCGAAAAAATGATGTGCCGAATTGTCGAAAAAATGTATCTTTGCAAAATGATTCTAAAAGTGAAAAATATCCTTTGGGCTGGCCTGTTTTTAATGGCTCTTTCCTGCGGCGATTATCAGAAGGTAGTCAAAAGTACTGACTATGAATACAAACTGAAAAAAGCCAAAGAGTATTATGAGAATAAGGAATACAGTCGCTCCTCGCAGCTTTATCAGGAATTGGTGAATATTTACCGTGGTACAAGCCGCGCTGACCAGATATATTATTATCTCGCTAAGAGTTGCTACGGACAAAGGGATTATGTCCTTGCCAGTCACTATTTCAGGCAGATGCTGAAGGAATTTCCCCGTAGTGAATTCAACGAAGAGGCTCAGTTTCTGATTGGTTACTGTTACTATTTAGATTCACCAAATCCGCGGCTCGACCAAAAAACGACCCAGGATGCTATTGATGCCTTACAATTATTCATCAATATTTTCCCAAGTAGTGCAAGGGTTGCCGAGGCAAATAAGCTCATCGACGAGTTAAGGGAAAAGCTGGTTTACAAATCATATTTATCCGGTAAGCTGTATTATGATCTTGCCGATTACCGTGCTGCTGTTATCTCATTGACCAATAGCATAAAAGAATATCCTGATTCAAAATACCGTGAAGAGCTGATGTATTACCTGCTAAAGGCGAAATACCTTCTGGGTGAAAACAGTATTGATGAAAAGAAACGTGAACGTTTAAATAGTGCTTTGGATGAGTATTTTACCTTTACGGATGAGTTTCCGACAAGTAAATACAGAAAAGAGGCTGACCGATACTTTGCAAGTACAAAGAAATTGATGAACCTTAGTGATGACGAAATAAATAAAACACAAAAATAGATATGGATTATAAAAAAACAAAAGCTGCCATAACCACAGTACCAAGGGATTTAAATGAATTGGAAGCATTTACGGGTAATATCTATGAATCGTTGATGGTGATTGCGAAACGTGCCAATCAAATCAATGCCGAATTGAAAGAAGAATTAAATACCAAACTTCAGGAATTTGCTTCTTTCAGCGACAATTTGGAGGAAGTATTCGAGAATCGCGAACAGATCGAGATTTCGAGATACTACGAAAAATTACCAAAACCAACCCTTATTGCTTACGAGGAATTTAAAGAGGGCCAGATCTACTACCGCAATCCTGCTAAAGAGAAAAAATAACGATTTATTGTTATTTCTTTTGATGTAAGCTTTTATTCAGGAATTATCATCCCGGATTTAATCATTTAAAACCTTTCGTAGCGGATGCAACTTCAGGGAAAAAAAATAATTCTGTGTGTAACAGGAAGTATTGCAGCCTATAAGGCTGCTTATCTTTTAAGGGGGCTTTTGAAGCAAGGTGCTGAAGTGCAGGTTGTAATGACGCCCTATGCGAAAGAGTTTATTTCCCTTTTGACGTTGTCGACACTTTCAGGACGCCCCGTATTAAGCGATTTTTTTACAAAGAATGATGGTCTTTGGAATAGTCATGTCGATTTGGGCTTGTGGGCAGATCTTCTTTTAGTAGCGCCTGCAACCGCTTCGACAATGGGAAAGATGGCAAATGGAATTTGTGATAATTTGCTGGTAACTACTTATCTATCGGCGAAATGCCCTGTGATGATTGCCCCGGCTATGGATCTTGATATGTTTCAACATCCTTCGACCAAGCGGAATATTGAGCTTTTAAAATCATATGGAAATATTATTATTGAACCGGCAACCGGTGAACTTGCAAGCGGTCTTTCGGGAAAGGGAAGAATGGAAGAACCGGATGTGATTGTAAATAGGATTGTAGACTTTTTTGCTGAAAAAAAAAACTGCTGAATAAAACCTACCTCGTAACAGCAGGTCCAACACACGAAAAAATTGATCCCGTTCGCTACATTGGGAATTACTCGTCAGGAAAGATGGGTTTTACTGTAGCAGAAAGATTGGCAAATCTTGGTGCCCGGGTTATCTTAGTTACCGGTCCGGTAGCACTTCAACTCAAAAACGACAATATCCTACGGATTGATGTTGTGTCAGCGACAGAGATGTATACCCAATGTCTTAATTATTTTAGTAAATGTAATGGCGCCATCATGGTGGCTGCGGTTGCAGATTTTGCACCTGTAGTTATTGATGATCAAAAGATTAAACGAACATCTTCTAATTATTTTCTTGAACTTCGTCCTAATCCGGATATAGCCGCAAGTCTTGGGAAGATCAAACGAAAGGATCAGGTTCTTGTTGGATTTGCGCTTGAAACCAATGACGAAGAGCAAAATGCGCTGGCGAAACTGCAAAAGAAAAATCTTGATTTTATTGTTCTGAATTCATTGCGCGACAGTGGTTCCGGATTTCAGCACGACACAAACAGAATTAAGATTCTCGATAAAATTGGCACAATTTCCATCTATGATTTGAAACAAAAAACGGAAGTTGCAGTTGATATTGTAAATAAATTGATTGAGATCGAAGATTCCATATCAGGAGTATTGTGAATTTTGTATTTTTATAGAAATATTACAGACCATTATGCCCAAAGTAATTCTTATAATCGCACTGATCTGTTGCTCAATTGTGGCAGCGGGGCAGGAGTTCAGATGCAACGTAAGTGTGTCGAGTTCGCGTGTTGAGGGTACTTATAAGCAGGTGTTCGAATCGATGCGGACTGATATTTATGAGTTTATGAATAACCGTAAATGGTCTGACAATGTTTTCACCACGGACGAAAGAATTGAATGTACCATTTTTATACAGATTACCGAACAGGTTTCGTCCGACGAGTTTAAAGGGACCATGCAGGTTCAGTTAAACCGTCCGATTTTTAACTCCTCCTACGATTCGCCTCTTTTAAATATTAAGGACAATGATTTGCAATTCAGATATGTGGAATTTCAGCCTATGGAATTCGATGAAACTTCAAATTCCAATCCACTCACCAATATACTGGCCTATTATGCGAATGTCCTGCTGGGATTTGATTATGATACCTATTCACCGCTTGGAGGTTCTGTCTACTTTCAGAAAGCCCGCGACATTGTTAACCGTTCGCAGAATGCACGCGAAAAGGGTTGGAGAGCCTTTGAGGGAAATTTTAACCGTTTCTGGTTAATCGAAAACCTTACAAACAAAGCATATGGACCATTTCGTGAGTTGCTTTACCGCTATCACCGGTTGGGATTGGATGTGATGGCAGAGAAGCCAGATATCGGCCGTTCCGAAATTGCCGATGCTTTAAAAAATATGCAGCGTGTTTACAGGGCTAAACCTGATACCTATGTCAACAGAATCTTTTTTGATGCAAAATCAGATGAGCTTGTTAACGTGTTTTCTAAAGGTAGCACTGACGAAAAGGGGAGGGTAATGGTCATCCTCACCGAATGCGACCCTTCGAATGCGGGGAAGTATGAGAAAATTTTGGACCAAAAGATTTTTTAAACCTATTTTTGCCTGAATGTTAACACGTTTAAGAATCCAGAATTACGCTTTGATCCGGGAACTGGATGTTGATCTCCGTCCAGGCTTTTCAATTATAACAGGAGAGACTGGTGCCGGTAAATCAATTTTACTGGGCGCTTTATCGTTGATCCTCGGGCAAAGAGCCGATTCTTCTGTTCTTAAGGATAAATCGGTAAAATGCGTTGTTGAGACTGTGTTTAAAGTAGATGGCTTAGGTCTCGAAGAGCTCTTTCTTGCAAACGATCTTGACTTTGATAATTTTGCAATTTTCAGAAGGGAAATTAATCCTGCCGGAAAATCACGTGCCTTTATCAATGATTCGCCGGTGATGCTAAAAACTATGCAGGATATCGGTATTCATCTGATTGATATTCACTCTCAAAACCAAAACCTTGAATTAAACAACCAGACTTTTCAACTGATGGTTGTCGATATTTGTGCCGGAAATCAGGAGTTACTAATAACCTATAAGGAAAGTTACAAGGATTTTCGAAAACTAATTAGCGATCTGGCCGAAGCTGAAGTGCTGGCTGAAAAAGCGAAGGCAGATCTCGATTATTTTCAATTCCAGTTCGATCAGTTATATAAGGCAGCATTAAAAGAGAATGAACAGGAGTTGCTCGAAAAGGAGCTTGAATTGCTTACGCATGCAGAAGAGATTAAAGCGGGATTATTGAATGTGAATGAACTGCTGAATGGTGAAAATATTTCGGCTTTGATCCAGCTCAAAACTTCTATTGGATTGATTTCTAAATTAAAAAATTTCCTTCCCGATGCAGACGGACTTTCACAACGTTTGGAAAGTCTTTATGTTGATTTAAAAGATGTTGCTGATGAAGCAGGATCAATCGCAGAGAAGGTGGAGTATGATTCCGATAGAATTGGATCCATCAATGAGCGCCTTGACCTGATTTATTCGCTGCAGCAAAAACACCATTTAAAATCCGTTGAAGAACTGATCGCCTTGCGTAATTCACTTGAAGCTAAAATCCTGGCGGTTTCATCCAACGAAGAGAAGATTCTCCGCCTGGTTCAATTAAAAGAGCTGAAAAATGCTGAGATCAAAGATCTGTCAAGTCGTTTATCTGTTAAACGACATTCGGTCATTAAGGATATCGAATCGCGCGTGATCAGGCAACTGTTGCAGTTGGGCATGCCTAATTCAAAGTTTAAAGTGGAAATATTGCCGATACCATCTCCGGGAGTCAATGGAATGGACACTGTCAGCTTTCTTTTCACTGCCAATAAAAACGGAGTGCTTTGCGAAATCTCGAAAGTTGCTTCCGGTGGTGAAATGTCAAGGGTAATGTTGGCTATTAAAGCATTGATATCAAAATCGAAAGCATTACCTACTATTATTTTCGACGAGATAGATGCGGGTGTTTCGGGTGATATTGCAGAACGAATGGGCATCATATTGAAAGAGATTTCCGCTGATATGCAGGTGATTAATATAACACATCTTCCCCAAATAGCAGCGAAGGGCGATCACCATTTTTTGGTTTATAAGCAGGATTCGGAGAGTGAAACAACCACGCAACTAAAGCTTTTATCAAAATCCGAACGGATTGAAGAGTTGGCAAAGATGCTTAGTGGCGAAAACATCACGGCTGCAGCCATTTTAAACGCGGAGGAACTTTTAAAGTAGTATTTTTCAACACTTTTAAACAATTGTGTCGCTGTAAGGGTTATATCCTGAGCGATGATTAGAATAAATAAACGCTGGCTCGACAATAACTAAACTTGTACTGTAATTATTAATTGAAAACTCAAATGTTTTCAGAATTTGTAACGAGATGGCTTATAATTTATTAAAAGGGAAAAGAGGAATCATTTTCGGCGCATTGAATGAAAATTCGATTGCCTGGAAAGTTGCAGAAAGAGCGCTGGATGAAGGTGCAACCTTTACTTTGACAAATGTTCCGTTTGCGATCAGGATGGGTGATACCCAAACACTGGCGGACAAATGTAACACGATCGTGATTCCGGCTGATGCCTCAAATGTTGAAGACCTTGAAGCATTGATTGTGAAGTCGATGGAGTTTCTTGGCGGTAAACTTGATTTCATACTTCATTCTATTGGTATGTCTCCAAATGTACGGAAGGGGAGGCATTACAGCGATCTGGATTACGATTTTCTTTCAAAAACACTTGATGTTTCGGCAATATCTTTTCATAAAGTGTTGCAGGTTGCCAGGAAGCTGGATGCAATCAATGAATGGGGATCGGTACTCGCTTTGTCATATGTAGCGGCACAGCGCACGTTTTACGGGTATAATGATATGGCTGATGCGAAGTCGCTACTGGAGTCAATTGCCCGCAGTTTTGGCTATATCTATGGCATGGAACGCAAAGTGAGAATTAATACAATTTCTCAGTCGCCAACAGCGACTACTGCAGGAAACGGAATTAAGATGTTTGGCAATTTGCTTGATTTTTCTGAACGGATGTCACCACTTGGGAATGCTTCCGCGGATGAATGTGCCGATTATTGCATTATGATGTTTTCTGATTTTACAAAAAAAGTCACGATGCAGAACCTTTTCCACGATGGAGGTTTCTCTTCGATGGGGATGAGTTTTAGTGCGATGGAACAATACAACAAAGGTTGCGAAGAGGAGGAACCAGGACACAAATTTGATTAATAAAGTATTGGCTCAAGAACTAATTGTTTAAAGATTGGCCAAAAGTCGATTTGATAAAGTAAAAAGGTTAAAGTGCTTTCGAACTTTAACCTTTTTACTTTATACTTTAACCTTTATCTTTTGTGTAATCCACACTCTTTGGTATCGGGGTTTTCCCACCACCAGCGACCGGCCCTGATATCTTCGCCCGGAAAAACAGCCCTTGTGCAAGGCTGACAACCAATACTTGGGTATCCTTTGTCGTGTAATGGATTATAGGGGATTCCGTTTGCCTTTATAAACGCTTTCGTTTCTTCTTCTGTCCATTCTATTAAGGGATTCAGTTTAATAATTCCATTTGCTTCATCACATTCAATTTTTTGCATGTTTTGTCTTGTGACCGACTGCTCGCTGCGTAAGCCACAAATCCAAACTTCCAGTCCTTCAAAGGCACGCTTTAACGGTTGAATTTTGCGGAGATTACAACAAAGTTTCCGGTTTTCAACACTTTCAAAAAACAGGTTGATCCCTTTCGTGTTAACCATTTCTTCAACCTGTCCGGCATCAGGGAAGTAGACACTCATTTTTATTCCATATTTATGATTCGTCCTGTGAATCAGGTCATAAGTTTCAGGGAAAAGCCTGCCGGTGTCGAGCGTAAAGATTTTGGTGGTTTTGTCGATGCTACAAACCAAATGCGTAAGCACCTGGTCCTCGATTCCAAGACTGCTTGATAAAGCAATCTTCCCTTTGAAATCAGACAGAAATCCGCTTAAAAGTTCTTCTGCTGTTGCCTGACTATATTTTTGATTGAGTGATTCAATTTGCTCTTTCATATTTTGAATAATTACATTTCTGCAAAAGTAACTTAATGATTGTTCAAATTATCACTTGCTGTTTATCCAACGTATTTTATCCTATTCACAGTGTCTCAAATTTACCTCTCCGTCTCTCCATCACTCCCGCATCTTATCGCGGCAGTGAAAACAAGAATTCAAGTCCGCCACCTTTCCTTTTGCGGGCTGATATCTCTCCTTTAAAGATAATAATTGCGTTTTTAACAATGGCAAGTCCCAGGCCTGTTCCACCTTCTTTGCGCGATCGACCTGAATCGACCCTGTAAAACCGCTCGAACAATCGTGACAAATGTTCTTCCTCGACTCCCGATCCGTTATCTGAGAATGAGAAGTAATAAAACGTGCTGTCTTCGTGGTATTTAGTAATTGAAATAATTGTATTCTCACCACTGTAATTCACCGAGTTCTCCATAAGATTCCTGAATACTGAGAACATAAGCGAGTAATTCGCATTGACAATTACATCATCTTCAATCGAACACTCTACCTGAATCACCTTTTGCCTTATCTGATCACTAAAGCTTTCAATGGCTTCATTTATCACCTTTTTAATCTGAACTTTTTCCCGGATGTAAAGTTCAGAATACTCCTCAATCTTGTTTAAGAGTGCAATATCATTCACAAGTTGTGTGAGCCTTTCGGATTGATTATAAGCCTTTTCAATAAAATAGCGCTGTTTATTTTTGTCGAGTTCCGGATTGTTTAAAACAGTTTCGAGATAGCCTTTAACGGAAGAGATCGGCGTCTTTAATTCGTGTGAAATATTAGAAGTGATTTGCTGTTTCATGACACTCCGTCGCATCAACTGTGTTTGATCCGATATGAGAATCTCGAAACTTTTATCGGGGAAAACGATACATTGAATATTAAAATGAAACCCGTCCTTTTCTACTGAATAATCCATTCGGGGAGGTTCCTGTGGTTGGAAAGAGGCATTTCCCGATATTGTCTTGTCAATAAAGTTGTTGACTTCCTTAAACTCATCTGAAAGAAAGATTTTTTCTACAGAGATGGTTGATTCTTCGGCAATGATGTTGATGTAAAAAATAAAATGACTGTTGTTCAATATCGCTTTTTTGTTGGCTGAAAAGAATGCAACACCCTCTTTTAAAACGAAAAGATGGCTGATCAGTTTTTCTTTTTCGAGAACGAGTTCAGTCTTTGTTTTGCGAAGCTTTTGATATAGCTGAATGATTTCAAGACTTATGAAACCAAGTTCGTCGTTCGAAAATTGTATATCATTGTCGAGGATAATGGCTTCGTTGCGTCTGATTTTCACCGCAAAGTCTTTTAATTTAGTGATAGAGTCACCAATGTGATTCGCGATATACCTTAGCAGAATACCGAAAATAAGAAATAAAAAGATGAAGAAAGGAATAAAGACCCAGTCGGCTTTTAGAAACGCCTTAATTTGAGTATCATATACGACGGCAGCCCTGATTACATAGTTTTTGTACGATTTTGCATAGTAAATGTATTCCTCATTGGTCGTTGTCGAATGCCGGATATTTTCCCCGAATTCACTAAAAAGTGCTTTTTGAATTTCGGGGCGCTCTTTATGATTTTCCATATGTTCATAATCGGCTATTATATTGTCATATAAAACCTTTCCTTCGAAATTTATAACCGTAATCCGGGCTTTTGCAGCTGGAATAATGTATTTGAGACTATCGAGTTTCGAAAAAGTCATCTCTTTATCTAAAGAGTTATGCTCAATGTAACGGTTTGTCAGATCGGTATATTCATTCAAGGAGGTCTCAAGCTGCGCTATCCTGAAATGCTGCTCACGCTTGTTCTGGTAAAGAATAATCGATAAGGTAAAAACAGCGAAAAGAAGATAATAGTAGGTAAACAGTTTCCATCTGATGGTTTTTCTGTCGAATAGCATAATAGGGAAGATTTAGTTTCAAATTTCAAAGTAATATCCAAAGCCGGGTTTATTGCGAATGTAACTCCCGTATTTTTCCATCTTTCGTCTTAACCGTGTCATATTGACATCCACAGTACGATCGATGACGATAACATCGCTTTCCCATATTCTGCGGAGGATCTCCTCTCGTGAGAAAATTCTGCCTGGTGATTTTGCCAGTAAACAGATAATTTCATATTCTTTACGGGTCAGTTCAATTTTTTTATCTCCGATAATCAGCCGTTTCGATTCGAAATCAATTACAATTTCACCAACATTTAGCGAAGTTGTTATCTCTATAGAAGGAGTTACTTTAATTCTTTTTAAAACAGCTTTTATGCGGGCTTGCAACGCTCTGACAGAAAAAGGTTTCGTCATATAGTCGTCAGCGCCAAGGTTAAAACCAGTCAGCAAATCGTTTTCGGTGTCCCGGGCGGTGAGGAAAATGATGGGCACTTCAAGCCGCATCTCCTTCCTGATCCTCTGCGCCAGACCAAAGCCTGAAATCTTTCCCATCATCACGTCAAGAATCATTAAATCGTAACGGGTAAGGTCTCTTTTTAAAGCCTCCTCCGCTGAAAAGGAGGTGTCGACGAGGTAGCCTTCGCTTTCGAGGTTGAATTGCAGTATCTCATTAAGATCTTCTTCATCCTCAACCACAAGTATCCGAAAATTGTCGTTCATAATTTACCCTTCTTCTTCATTTTCATGACTCTGATGGCGAATATCTTTTCCTTCCATTGCATAGATTGATGCTTCAGCCACATTGGTGGCATGATCGGCGATTCTTTCGATGCTGGAGATGATGCTGTTAATGTTTATAAAGCTGAACATCAATTGCTGCGTCTCTTCCGGTAATTTGCTTTTTGTAATCGCTTTCCGAATCAGCTTGTGGTTCATTTCATCAACAATTTCGTCATTCTGAATGGCCCAAATTGCAAAACCTTTATCATTATTTATAAAAGACAAGATTGCCTTTTGAACCATATTTACACTTACTAGCAACATGTTATAGATAACATCCGACATCCGGTTGTATGTTTCGTTCTCTCTGATTCGCGGCATAAATTTAACAATATCCATCACCAAATCACCAATCCTTTCGAGGTTAATCACAATCTGGTAACAGGCCATCAATTTTCTCAAATCAGAGGCAACCGGTTTTTGAAGAACAATCGTATTTATAATTTTCTCGCTCAGCTTAATTTCAAAATTATCAGACTTATCTTCGTTGATATTCAGTTCCTTCAATACTTCCTCCGATATTGTGAGTGATCCTGAACTTATGATTTTTTCGAGAATTGATAGTTGGCTCAATATCAGGTTGGCATAATCCTCAAAATGGCGGATTACATTCTGTATGGCATTCTCTTTTTTTATATTCATTTGATATCGTTTTAAAGGTTAAGATGATCAATTTAAATGCATTGCGGATATATCAGCCGAATTTCCCGGTAAGATACCCTTCCGTCCGTGAATCTTTCGGGTTGGTGAACATCTTTTTTGTTTTATCATATTCAACCAATTCACCAAGGTACATAAACATGGCATTGTCCGAAATACGGGCTGCCTGCGACATATTATGAGTGACTAAAATAATCGAGTAGTGTTCTTTTAGCTCCACCAGTAAATCTTCGATCTTTGCTGTTGAAAGCGGGTCGAGCGCCGAAGTTGGCTCATCCATTAGAATTACATCGGGTTTGAAGGCCAAAGTCCGCGCAATGCAAAGTCGTTGTTGTTGACCGCCTGAAAGGAAATTACCCTTTTTATTAAGCGAGTCTTTCACTTCTTCTAACAAGCCGACATCAGTCAATGAACTTTCGACGATTTCATCTTTTTCCGATTTCTTCAGTTTACTTCCATTCAAATCATACCCTGCAATCACGTTTTCGTAAATGCTCATCGTTGGAAATGGGTTTGGCCGTTGAAAAACCATACCGATCTTCCGGCGAAGCTTCGTCGTGGACATATCGTAAATACTTTGATCGTTGAGCTTTATTTCTCCTTTTGTATGGATATTCGGATAGAGTTCGTGCATACGATTGATTGCCCGGAGAAGCGTGCTTTTACCGCAACCCGATGGACCCATAATTGCGGTAATGGCATTTTTTTTTACATCGGCTGACACATCTTTTACGGCATACTTATCTTCTCCGTACGAGATTGAAAGATCGATGATTGATAAAACCGGATTCTGGATGTGTAATAATTTGTCGTTCATGAATGCTGATATAATTTTTTATACGGATTTCAACTAAACTTCATCGAAATTCGTTTGGCAATGATATTTAATGTTAAAACGAAGGCCATCAGAAAAAGTGAGGAAGACCAAACGAGGTCTATCATATTTGGATTGTTGTAAAACTCCCATATTTGAAGCGGTACAGCACTCGTTGGTTTTGTAATATCAAAGTTGATGGTTGTACTTCCAAGTGTGGTCAGCATAAGAGGCGCTGTCTCCCCTAAAATTCGTGAAATTGAGAGTAATATGCCGGTCATCAAACCGCTGAAACCTGAAGGTATCATTACTTTCAGAATAATTTTATGGTAGGGAACACCTAATGCAGCGCCCGCTTCCTTTATAGAGATTGGAATCATCTTCATTGTCTCTTCGGTCGAGCGGATAATTAATGGTAACATCATGATTGCCAATGCAACACTACCGGCCAATGCTGAAAATCCTTTTGTCACACCCTTCACAATCCAGATATACGCGATCAAACCTAACACAACCGATGGAACTCCCTGGAGTATATCGGTGAGGCTTCTGATCAGATTGGCATACCTTTTTCCCTGGTTTTCATAAAGGAATATCCCGATTATTAAGCTGATCGGAATTGCTATTACGGATGCGACCACGACCATTAACAATGTTCCGGTTATACCATTGGCAATACCGCCCGGAATAATTTCACCGTTACGAACAGCCGTCATGGCCTGCAATGTATCAGGAGCTACTTTAAAGAAAAAGTCAAAGTTGATTTGTTTTAATCCTTTGACGAGCAGTTCATATATAATTAATATGATCGGAGATATCGTAAGTGTTGAAAGCACAACCACTGTGCCGAAGAACAGTTTGTTTTTTAACTCTCTCCAGTTTGAATTGTCGTTTTCGTCGATAATCGCTTTTCTTTCCATTGTTGACTGTACTATGCGTATTTACGAATAATGACTTTGCCAATTGCATTGACAATTGCAGTGACTGCAAAAAGAAGTAATCCAATCGCAATCAGCGAACTTAACTTTAAACCATCGGCTTCGCCAAATTGATTGGCGATAACGCTGGCCATTGTATTCCCGGGGCTGAATAATCCTGTCGGTATGATGTTTGCATTTCCAATCAACATCGTAACTGCCATTGTTTCTCCAAGAGCCCTCCCGAGTGCAAGGATATAACCGGCAACAAGTCCGGATCGGGCACCTGGTATAATTACGCTAAATATGACCTCCATGCGGGTGGCTCCAAGTGAGTAAGCTGCTTCTTTGAGTTCAGTGGGAACCATCGAAATAATCTCATTACTGATCGAGGTAGCATACGGTATAATCATGATTGCCAATATCAATCCTGAAGTAAATATCCCGTAGCCCTGCCCTGAATATCCGAGTTCTGCGATTAATGGACGTATCGTGTAAAAACCCCAAAGTCCGTAAACAATGGAGGGTACACCTGCGAGTAAATCAACCAAAGTGCTTAATACAGATGCAATTCTCGTTTTCCTGTAGTATTCTGAAATGAAAAGGGAAGTGGAGAAGGCAAGCGGGAAACAGATGATAAGGGCAAGTAATGACGTAATAACTGTTCCGGCAATAAAAGGCATTGCGCCATAGGACTCTTTACCATCGGTTGGATTCCAATCTGTTGAAAATATAAAGCCGAATACACCAAACTCTTTGAATGCGGGGATTGCCCCTTTAATCATTGAGTAAGCCATTCCTGCAAAAATGAGTAAAATAATAACAGACGAGGCCTTTAACAGGTTTTTAATAACTTTCTCGCTTACCACTCTTTATTTTTATTTATGCTATAGATGTTTATTTTAGAAGCAACTGGCTGTTGGCAACTTGCAGCTGGCAAGTTCCGCTTTTAAAATTGCTTATTGCTTTAACCAGATATTGTAACTGGCAACTACCTTTCAGCAGAGATCTGCCTGAAGCTAGTTGCCAGTTGCCTAATGCCCTTTACTTCAAGAGCGCCTCCCCATTGTAAGTGACTGATTTCAAAATGTCTTTGGCCAGAAGAACTACTTTATCGGGAAGTGGCGCATAATCAACTTTTTGCGCAACTGCTTGTGCATCGGCGCTGGTTAACCAATCCAAAAATTTGACGGTTTCTTCAGCTTGTTGACGGCTTCTGTCTCCGTAGGCTTGTTCTTTGTAAAGAATGATCCAGGTAAAAGCACTGATCGGATAAGCATCCGGATCGCTCGAGTTCGTTACCATTACACGCGTATCGGCAGGTATTTCTCCTTTTGCAGCAGCGCTGATTGATTGTATGGACGGTTCAATAAAATTTCCGGCTTTATTTTGTAGAGAAACGTAAGAAAGCTTTTGAGCAAAAGCATATTCCGATCCAATATATCCAAAAGCACCTTCTGTTTGTTTGATGGTTCCGGCAACTCCGGGATTACCCTTTGCACCCATTCCGATCGGCCAGTTCAACGATTTTCCGGTACCAATATCCTTTGCCCATTTTTCACTGATTTTAGACATATAGTCACTGAAAATGAAGGTAGTTCCGCTACCGTCTGAGCGATAGATGACTGATATGCTAAGGTCTGGAAGTTTAATTCCGGGATTATCTGCTTTTATTTGAGCGTCATTCCATTTTTTGATTTCGCCCATGAAGATTTTTGCAAGAACTTCATTTTTAAGTTTCAGGGATGTAACTCCCGGCAGATTGTAAGCAAGTACAACAGCTCCTAAACAGGTTGGAACATGTACTATTGGTGCAGATAATTCACTGGCTTGCTCATCAGTAAGGAAAGCATCGGTTGCACCAAAATCGACCACTTTATCTTTTAAACTGCGGATTCCGCCACCAGATCCGATTCCACCGTAGGTTACAAGTGTACCTGTTTTTGTGGCATAGTCAGATACAAGTTGATTGTAAAAAGGCATTGGGAACGTGGCACCGGCAGCAGTTATGCTGACATTTTTCGAGGTCTTATCGGCGCTTTTCTTCTTATTATTCTGGCATGCTGCAAAAACGGCAAATACCATTAGAATTAGCAATAACTTTTTCATCTTTTGTTGATTTATAATTATTTAAACAAATATATGGATGTAATGTTTCATTTTGGTTACATTTCTGTTACAATCAGGTTTCATTATCTGAACTGATGATGCAGAGTTAGTTATAACTTGATCTCAACATTCATAAATACGGTTGATATAACTGATTTGAATTCACTTCTAGGACTCCATCTTTGGAAATTGGGCGATATTTTAATTCCTTTCACTGGACTGTATTCGAATCCTGCCATCATTAATTGTCCATCTTTCGCATAATTCC
>Ga0209386_1000081_pt1 | contig 48609 bp, 46 predicted proteins | sample NGEPertwo_FD_184510 | JGI IMG/M metagenome (GOLD analysis project Ga0209386, IMG submission 184510) | Arctic peat soil microbial communities from the Barrow Environmental Observatory site, Barrow, Alaska, USA - NGEE Permafrost154B-two... | ecosystem: Environmental > Terrestrial > Soil > Wetlands...
GGTTATTGCAGAGCGGACATTACAAATAGGATTTTTTGATCCTGCGCTGGGAGGTGACCCCGTTCTGTATCAGCATCTATTTTGGATATATTCCCATCCGGCGGTATATGTGATGATTTTACCCGCGATGGGCGTTGTTACCGAAATATTTCCGACTTTTAGTCAGAAACCCGTATTTGGTTATGTCCCGATTGTCATTTCAAGTCTGGCTATTGCCCTGGTAGGTTACTTCGTATGGGGTCATCATATGTTTACTTCCGGGATGAGTTTCCAGGCCCGATGGTTTTTCTCATTTTTGACCTTTCTTGTAGCTATACCAAGTGCAATAAAAGTATTTAACTGGCTTTCAACAATGTATGGTGGATCTATTGATCTTAAACCTCCGCTTCTATATGCAATATCCTTTATATTTCTCTTTACGATAGGGGGATTTACAGGTTTGTTACTTGGTTCGTTAGCGACAAATATTCAGACACACAATACCGATTTTGTGGTAGCACATTTTCATTATATCGTTTTCGGAGGGATGGGATTCGGTTTTTTTGCCGGGCTTCATTATTGGTATCCGAAGATATATGGCCGGATGTATAGCATAAAATGGGCAAATATCGCGTGGGCTTTTGTCTTCACAGGATTTAATGTCCTTTACTTCCCTATGTTTATTATGGGAATTCAAGGTATGCCTCGCCGGTATTTCGATTATGATCCTAAATTTCAAACCGGACAGATGATCTCATCGATTGGCGCATTTATCCTTATCATTGGTCTGATAGGAATGATTTCAAACTTTGTATACCACCGGCGGCGGGGGGCAATAGCCCCGGCTAATCCATGGCATGGTGTTACACTTGAGTGGCAGATTCCTTCACCTCCTCCTCACGAAAATTTTGATGAAGTGCCTGTGATCACACGCGACCCGTATATCTTCGATCATCCATATACAAAATCCAAATAAAACCAAAGATTTATGTCGACAACCGAACACAGCGAATACATCGATAGCGATACTGGCAAAATGGGCATGTGGTTATTCCTTTTTACCGAACTCTTCCTGTTTGGTGGCCTTTTTATCGTTTATGCGGTGATGCGCTCGAAATACTCAGAAGATTTTCACCAGGCTGCGCTCGAACTCAATGCTTTTATTGGAGCTACCAATACTGTTGTACTGCTGGTGAGTAGTATGACAGTGGCTATGTCTTTAACTGCCATCCAGAAGAATCGGCCAAATATTGCTATTGGACTGATATTTATTACGCTGATTCTTGCCGGCGTATTTATGATGAATAAATATTTCGAATGGGGACATAAGTTTTCATTACACCTCTATCCGGGATCCGATGTGATGAAAAGTCTTCCGCACGGCGAAATCATGTTTTTTGGTCTTTATTATATGATGACAGGTCTACATGCCATACATGTTATAATCGGAGGTGTACTCTTAACCATTGTCATGGTTAGATTGAAAACAGGAAAAATTAACCAGCAACATTATTTATTGCAGGAAAACGGGGCGCTTTACTGGCATCTCGTTGACTTAATATGGATTTTCCTTTTCCCATTATTGTACCTGATTACTTAATACAAAGATTTATTCGAATGAAGAACCACGAAGATCATATCACAAGCTATTCGCAGAACCTCACAGTGCTGCTTGCTTTGTTAATTCTGACAACCACCTCTGTGCTTGCAGTGAAATTTCATTTTGGAGCTTTCACAGTGGCGATTGCCCTGATAATTGCTTCAATCAAAGCAGGAATTGTGCTGACCTATTTTATGCACCTCAAATTCGAAAATCTTTTATTGCGCCTGATGGTTGGAGGCGTATTTCTTTTGTTCACGATAGTTGTCGTGATCACATTCATTGATTATTATTTCAGATAATTTCCTAAGATATGGAAACAGCATTCTCCGGAGCATCCAATTTAGCAGCAGGGGTTGACAAGGCATTTATTATTATCTTGTCAATCTCCTTTATTCTTACGTTCGCGATAGTTGTTTTGATCATCTATACACTTATCCGTTTCTCACGTAAAAGAGAGAAAAATCCCCGTCAATTTACTGGAAACACAAAACTTGAAATTGTGTGGACAATAATTCCGCTTATTATTGTATTGGTGATGTTTTATTACGGATGGAAAGGATTTTCGCCCATGCGTGATGTTCCTGCTGATGCGATGCAGATTAAAGCTATTGGCCGAATGTGGGAATGGAGTTTCGATTACGGGGACGGCAAAATTTCAAAAAACCTGGTGATCCCTAACAATCGGAATATAAAGTTAAATCTTTTCTCGGAAGATGTTAATCATGGTTTATTTATCCCCGCTTTCAGGGTGAAGGAGGATGTGATTCCAGGATATAACAATTATCTTTGGTTCAGGCCGATATTAAAAGGGCAATTTGATATTTATTGTACCGATTACTGTGGTTTGGCACATTCAGGCATGGTTTCGAAGGCGATAGTGGTCGACAGTCTGGATTATATAAAATGGTATGCCGATTTGAAAGCGACGGGCAATATTCCTGATCATCCCGGACTTGCACTCCTGAGAGCAAATGCTTGTCTGACTTGTCATTCACTTGACGGTTCTAAAATTATTGGACCTTCGTTTAAAGGACTTTATGGTTCCAAAAGAGTTGTCATTACCGATCAGGGCGAGAAAACGGTGGAAGCTTTCGACGATTATATTAAAAGGTCGATCATGGACCCAAATGCAGAAGTAGTAAAAGGGTTCAATAAAGGACTGATGCAGCCATATAAGGATGTAATTAAAGGTGAAGACCTTGATAAAATTGTTGATTATTTTAGAAAAGAAAGTGAGCAAAAATAAATTGAATCAGTATTTTTCTGTTGTTGTCCGGTTGACCCGGATCAGGCTCTCATTGATGGTCTCTATTTCGGCGATGACTGGATTTTTTTTAACAGGAAGTTCACCAACCTGGGCCCTGATGCTGATGTTTGGTGGTGTCTTTTTTTTGGCTGCCGGAACATCCGTTTTAAACCAGGTTCAGGAGAGCGGGCGCGATGCATTGATGAAAAGAACTGTAAAGCGGCCTATTCCGGCCAGAGAAATCTCACGTCCTGTCGCTACAATTATTTCCATTCTGTTGATTGCCGGCGGAACGGTGATGCTGAGTCTGAATGGCTGGATTCCAATGGTGCTGGGGCTTTCTAATATTATATTTTACAACCTGATTTACACACCTTTAAAGACGCGCAGTTGGCTTGCGATCATTCCAGGGGCGCTGGTTGGTGCCGTACCTCCGCTAATTGGCTGGACATCGGCCGGGTTTTATATCTTTCATCCCAACGCTATGTTCGTGGCCATTTTTGTTTTTCTCTGGCAGATCCCTCATTTCTGGCTGCTGATGATTAAATACGGGAAAGAGTATGAGTCTGCCGGATTTTCCTCAATCTCCAAAATGCTGAACGAACGACAGATTAAATTGGTGGTTTTCTATTGGGGAGTGATCACCTCCTTGTTTCTGATGCTGTTCCCATTCTTTGGATTTAGCTTCAAACCGTTGCTGATAGGCTTTTTAATAGGGATTAACTTCCTGTTTGTTTCCTTATTCCACCGGTACCTTTTCAGGGACAAAAGTTCAAAAACGATCCGCAAAGCCTTTATTTTAATCAATACTTATGCGATGGTGGTTTTTTTGTTCTTAGTGATTAATGCGTTTATATCCTGAAAAGAATCGGTTACTCTTCCTGAGGACTAAGTTGCTGAACAATTTTAAACTCCGACAGGAATTCTCCGGCGATTACCCTAATCACTGTATATATGGGTATTGCGAGAATCATCCCGGGAATTCCGGCTATTCCTCCTGCCATCAGAATCACAATGAATATCTCAAGCGGATGAGCTTTTACGCTGTTAGAGTAAATAATTGTTTGTAACAACATATTATCGATGAATTGGACAACCATAACAACAACGAGGACCCCAAACATCAGTGGCAGTGTAACCTCCGTGAAATTGGAATTTAGATTGTTTGCCACTGCAACTACAAGCCCGAATAAGGCACCGATCCACGGCCCTATGTAAGGAATTACATTCAGTATTCCGGCGAAAACGCCCACAACCACCGCGTGTCCAAATCCCATTCCTGCTATTGTAAACCCAATGATTGACAAAACCATTACTCCTAAAACCTGGAACAACATTCCGATCAGGTATCTTTTTAACAGATCCCTAACTTTTTCCATCACCTTCGCAACACGTGACTCATATTTTACAGGAGCTAACACAAGAATCCAATCTCCAAAAAGCCCTTCCTCCTTCAGAAAGAAGAACAGAATAAACGAAACTGAGAAGATCAGCATAAAAATATTTCCCAATACAGTTGCTACAGAACCAAACAACCGGCTAACCTCACCTACATTAAGAAACCCTTTAATTTGCGCTTCAATATAGGTATCGAGATTTCCGGTTAAAGGAATATTGGAGGCAAACTCAGGGAAACTAATTTTAAACTGAGCAAGTGCATTGTTAAGGTAAGTAATTACATCCTGGATATTGATGGATGATAGCTGGTTAACTTCTGAAACAACAAGGGGAATCAGAAACCCAAAAAAACAGATCAGTCCAAACCAAAGCGTTACCAACGTGAGGAAAGCGGCTGCTGTTTTTCCGATGTAAAACCTCCGATATCTGATTTTCTGATACTTACTTACAAGCGGTCGTCCAATTAATGCAAGAACCGCAGCGATGAGAATGTAGGTGACGATGTAACTGAAGAAGTAGACGAGAAATCCGAAGAGTATTACTGACAAAACCACAATAACATTTTTAACACGCTGATCCATATAACTGATGATTAGTTCAATTCAAAAATACACTTTATTTCAGAAATTGTGGCTCTATGACGGATCGTGAGGGTAAAATTTGCAAACAGTTTTCAAATGGCTTATTCAATATGCAGCTGGCTATTGGCAACTAGCAGCTTGCTTAATAGTGCTAACTATTTGATCATTATTCTTTAATATTTAAGATTACTCCAGTTTTTAGTAATCGGGTCAGCCAGTCGCCAGCCACTAATAGCCAGCTGCAATTATTACAAAATCCAATTACCCATTACCAAACGTTATAAGGCAGATATTACTAATGAGCGAAACCTATTTTGAAAAGTGAAGAGATCTTTTACTTTAAATAAATCTCTTTTGTATGATACCCGTCTTTTTCCGGTTTGATAACGAACCGCATCCGATCTGATGGGGCGATTCAAGTGGTTAATGCTTCAAAAAACATAATTGGGCACTTAAATAATATATTTTCCTCATGAGGAAAATATTATACCTCATGAGGAAAATATGTAATTGTAGTTGTTAATAGAATTTATCCTCATGAGAAAATTATTTATCCTCATGAGGAAATTTATATTCAAAGCAAATGATTACCTGTTTTTCTGCCTCAATGCATTTTAAAGAATCGTAACACGGGAGTTGTTTATTGCTTTTGGAATTTGGCACTTTTGATCATCGTTTTAATTCGCGTTCCAGGTGTGAAAATAACGCTTGCACCAGTTATGTCGGAAGTATTAACTTCGCTGGCAATATCCTTCCCCTTCGAATGTAAGCTGATCCGGAGACTTCCCAATTCACCAAGCCGCACAATGGACCCATCTTCAAGTCCCTCAACAGCAACATCCACGAGCGCATACAATGCAGCATGGATATCAGCACCGTTTACAGTGCATCTTTGCTCAATAATTTTGATTATATCTTGCAGATTTAGAACGCTATGCATAACCGGAAGCGCATAGTGTTTTTTCTCTCCCTGATGTGCGAGTCCCGGTAAACACTTTTCGACTACTTTATACTTAATTGGCATAATCGCAAAGATTAAAATGTGAACAGCTGTCGTTTTATTTGGTTGGAAAGCGAATCATTACTTTCCAGTATTCCTGGCTTCCTATTGCGCTAAGTTAGTTTATATTGCAAAGCTGTCTATACATATCATTCAGAAATTCAAGATTTTTCAGCTGATATTTTCGGATTTTGCTGACGGCATAGAATGAAACGAACAATCCAACTGTAAAACCTGCCACCATGCCATAAATTGATTCACGGTCTTTCATTACTTCAAGGAAGGGTTTGTATTCATAATAGACATGAATTGACAGCATTATCATTGCCACCAGAACCGGGATCAGGACGATATACAACTTGCTGTACTTGCCCAATAACCATGCTGACAATAATTTGATTCTTTGCTCCAGCCATTCTTTTAAAGGAAGGTTGTATTTGTTGACTTGTAATTTTTTCAACGAAAGGAATGAAACAATCAAAGCTGAGAGTGTTATTACACCAAGGATTAAATTATTGGCCTGATAGATCAGATCACCTTCGCGATTTATAGTGGTAAAGATCAGAAAAACGATCAATCCGACAGCTGCCACGATATCAAAGCTAAGGAGGAATAAGAATTTATTCATCGTTTTTCGGCATTTGGCAGCAAGATATTGATTCAGTTCATCGGTTGTTTTGCGATTAATTTCTGCATCAATATTTTTCCATGTATTTTGTAACTCATTATTTTTCATGACTTAAATTTTGTTTTAGTGCTTCTTTCGCCCTGTTAATCCGTACCCCGACATTTGACTTCGAAATTCCGAGGATTTCAGCGATCTCGTCGTAACTTTTTTCTTCAAGGTATAAAAGCATAATGGATTTGTCGATTTCATTTAGATTATAAATTGCCTTAAGCAGTCTTCGGGAGGCATCGCTGAATGTCAGTTCTTCAATAAGATCAAATTTGTCAATCAATTCGGGTAGCTTTTCGCGATACACTATCCGTGATTCTTTCTTTAACTTGGAAATTGATGTATTGATTGAAACTGCATAAATCCATGATCCAATGCTGTTTTTATTCTGCAATTTTGGAAACGACTTCCAAAGCTGATAGATGATTTCCTGGAAATTGTCTTCCCGCTCCGATTTATTCCGAAAGTAGATAAGATTGACTTTATGTAAGATCCCTTGATAGTTTGAAAGTATTTCAAGAAATTCTTCCTTCAACGATTCCATATGTAAACGGTTTCTAATAAAGTAACATGAAGTGGAGATTTATTACAAAAAAACTGAATTCTTATTAAATTTGTGGCTATGACAGTTCAGAAAAATCATCAGTTGATTGCCGAACGACTTGGCATCAGCATCAGGCAAATAGACAATACGATCACATTGCTCAACGAAGGAGCCACCGTTCCGTTTATCTCGCGTTACCGCAAGGAGATGACAGGTAGTCTCGATGAAGTGGCCATCGGAGATATTAAAGAGGCGATTGAACAACTCGACGAGCTCGACAAGCGAAAGATAACCATTCTAAAGACAATCACTGAACAGGAGTTTCTTACCCCTGAATTGCAGGCGAAAATAGAACAGTGTTACAATCTGAATGAACTTGAGGACATCTACCTTCCCTATAAACCCAAACGACGCACAAGGGCAACTGTTGCCCGCGAGAAAGGTCTTGAACCCCTTGCCAAGTTGATCTTTAGGCAGTTTGAGGCCGATCCTGAAAACCGGGCACTACAGTTTTTAAATGATGCAGTTCCCAATGTGGACGAAGCGCTTGCCGGAGCGCGGGATATCATTGCTGAATGGATTAATGAAAATCAAAACGCACGTACGCTTGTCAGAAACCAGTTTTCGCGCGAAGCTGTAATTTCATCGCACGTGGCAAAAGGAAAAGAGGAGGAGGGAAATAAGTTCAGCAATTATTTCGATTCAGACGAGCCACTTAAACGTTGTCCCTCGCACCGCTTATTGGCCATGCTCCGGGGTGAGAAGGAGGGTTTTCTGAAATTGGCTGTTTCTGCCGATGAGGAAAAGACGATTGCGGCTTTGGATCATTATTTTGTAAAAAGCAGAAACGAAAGTGGCATACAAATGTCCCTTGCGGTGAAAGATAGCTATAAACGATTGCTGGCACCGGCCATCGAAACCGAGTTCTTCGGCACCTCAAAATCACGTGCCGATGCTGAAGCGATCAGGGTTTTTGCCGAGAACCTTCGTCAGTTGCTTTTGGCAGCACCGCTTGGACAAAAGCGCGTACTGGCACTCGATCCCGGCTACCGGTCCGGATGTAAATTAGTTTGCCTCGATGCACAGGGGAACCTGGTTCATAATGAAACGATTTACCCACATCAGCCGCAGTCGGAGGTGAGCCAGTCGATCCGCAAGGTTTCGGCGCTTGTGAGTACTTATAAGATAGATGCGATTGCAATTGGGGATGGTACTGCGAGTCGCGAGACGGAGGCTTTTATCAAGAAGATTACGTTTGACCGGCCATTGCAGGTGTTTGTCGTCAGCGAAGATGGTGCTTCTATCTATTCTGCATCGAAAGTTGCGCGCGATGAATTTCCGCAATATGATGTCACAGTGCGTGGGGCTGTTTCGATAGGTCGTCGTCTGATGGATCCGTTGGCAGAACTTGTAAAGATCGAAGCTCAATCGATCGGGGTAGGGCAATACCAGCACGACGTTGATCAGAAGCTGTTGCAGAAGGGGCTCGACACGGTTGTTGAGTCGTGCGTGAACCTTGTGGGGGTCAATGTCAATACAGCAAGCAGTCATCTGCTCAACTTTGTGTCAGGTTTGGGGCCGTTACTTGCCCAGAATATTGTTGACTATCGCAAAGAGAACGGACCGTTTACTTCGCGTACCGAACTGAAGAAGGTTGCCCGGATGGGACCAAAAGCCTATGAGCAGTGTGCCGGATTTCTCCGGATTCCTGGTGGTGTCAATCCGCTTGATAATTCGGCAGTTCATCCGGAGCGCTATCCGCTGGTGAGCAAGATTGCTGCCGACTGGAAGTGTAAAGTTGTGGAGTTGATTGGATTAGATAATCTTAGATCTGAAATTGTGGTGGAGAAATACCTGAGTGAAGAGGTGGGGCTTCCTACGTTAAATGATATTCTTGCCGAACTTGCGAAGCCGGGACTTGATCCACGATCAGGAATTAAAGTTTTTGAATTTTCTGATGGGGTCCACTCAATGAAAGATTTACAGGTTGGAATGATACTCCCCGGAATTATAACAAATATTACCCGTTTCGGTGTCTTTGTAGATGTTGGTGTAAAGCAGGATGGACTGGTGCATATCAGCGAGCTCGCGAACCGATTTGTGAGCGATCCGTCTGAGGTCGTTAAGTTACATCAGCATGTCAAAGTGAAGGTGCTTGAGATTGATATCGATCGAAAAAGAATTGCTTTTTCGATGAAACAGGCTGATTAATATTGAATTTTGAAAATATGCTGTGATGAATTCAACCACAGAATTGCATTGATTCAATGAAGTCGGAGACGAGACCATTTATGGCAGATTTATGAAGGGTATCTGATCAGGTTATAAACCGGATCAGATTCCCTTCAATTCTTAATGGGAAATTGATAAACGCCCTACTTTTCAATCCCAATTCCTGATGATGCCTTACGAAAAAAGAACGCGTTGTTTAATTCTGTGTCTTTTTGTCGAGTACCAAAATTTCATTTACCACAATTTCGGAGACATAATGCGTTTCGCCATTTTTGTCTTCATACGAATGATTGGTCAGTTTTCCTTCGATCGCCACCTCTGTCCCTTTTTTTAAATATTTTTCGGCAACTTCAGCTTGTTTACCCCACGCAACTAATTTGTGCCAGGTGGTTTCGGACATCTTATTCCCGTTATTATCCCGATATGATTCATTCGTAGCCACAGAGAAATTAGCTACAGATTTTTCACTGTCTAACTTTCTCATTTTGGGATTATCTCCCAAATGACCAATTAGCCTGACACTGTTTTTTAATGCCGTCATGTTTATAGTTTTTAAGATTAAACAAAAAATTTATAACACAATATTATAAAGATCTTTATTTGACAATCGTATGATAACCGGATGCTTACGTTTACTTTCGAAAATAACCGGATAAAACCGGTTATAATCGGATATAATTTTGTATGTTAGTGATCTAAAATCAAAAGTTGTTTTCGATTCTGCCGATTTTGGGACTAGACTATGTATAACCTCCTGAATGATATGTTATGAGTGATCGTAAATGCCTTGAATGTTATGAGCAACTGAGAGGTCGGGCTGACCAGAAGTTTTGTAATGATCAATGTCGGAGCGCGTTTAATAACCGACAGCTCATCGATTCGAATAAAGTAATCAGATCTATCAACCGTATTCTTAAAAAGAACTATTCTATCTTATCTGCGCTTAATCCTGAGGGAAAAACTACCATTCACCTGAGCGATTTGCAAAAAAAAGGTTATCGTTTCGACTATTTTACCTGCTCGTACCTGGCTCGAAATAATCGCAACTATTTTTTTTGCTATGATATGGGTTTCTGCGAACTCGAGAATAGTAAAGTAATTCTTGTCAGGCGCGATCTTAACGGAGATCTCGTTGTTCCAAAACCAGAGTTGCTAAAGGCAGATTGATCCGTAGGCTGAAAAAAGGCAACTTCTCGATATTAAAATGTGAATTTTTATTAAATCCGGCAATTGGAAGAATTAATTCCTCTTGTCTGATTACTATTTTCTATTATTCAATTATTCTTAAAAAGAAAACCCACCGAAATTCGGTGGGTTAAAATGTTATTAGTGGTTTTACCTGTTATCAAACCGGATTTTCTAACTCTTCAATCGGAGTTGCAATGTCTTTATCGACCAGAATTCTTCCGCAATACTCACAGACAATAATTTTCTTTCTCGAAGCAATATCCAATTGACGTTGTGGTGGAATTTTATTGAAACAACCGCCGCAGGCGTCACGCTGTACAGTCACTACAGAAAGTCCGTTGCGTGCATTTTTGCGAATACGGTTAAACGCCATTACAAGACGGTCCTCGATAAGACTTTCGATTTTGGTCACCTTACTTCTTAGTTTATCTTCCTCAACTGCTGTTTCTGCAGTAATTTCCTGCAACTCTTTTTTCTTTCTGATCAGATCTTCTTCGCGTTCTTTCAGCAGTTTTTCTGAAGAATCGGCAGATTCTGTTTTCGATTTGATCTCAATGGTAAACTCACGAATCTTTTTTTCAGAAAGTTCAATTTCGAGTGTCTGAAATTCAATCTCTTTGGAAAGTGAGTCGAATTCGCGGTTATTTCGAACGTTTTCTTGCTGCTCTTTATATTTTTCAATCTTAACTTTCGATTCTTTTATCTCAGTCTTCTTATTACCGATAGCGAGATTCAACGTTTTAATTTCGTCACCGTAATTGGTAAGACGCGTCTTTAAACCGATAATTTCATCTTCAAGGTCCTGAACTTCCAATGGGAGCTCGCCACGTAAAGTGTTGATCTTATCTATTTCTGATGCAACTGTTTGAAGCTCGTAGAGCATTTTTAGTTTCTCCTGAACAGAAACCTCTTTTCCTTCGGTCGATTTGATATTATTTACTGGCATATTCTGAAATTTACAATTTTGTTACCTCTGACAAAGATACAATACAGGGTTCGATTTTACTTCCGATAAACGGAGTGCAAAGTTAGGGAATTTTTTTATAAGTATTTCATAAAAAAGCTCCTTCGTGAACTGTTCACTTTCGTAGTGTCCAATATCGGCTACGATGATTTTTTCTTCCGCTTCAAAAAAATCATGGTACTTCATATCGGCGGTTACAAAGATGTCGGCGCCGGCGGCAATTGCAGCCGGTAAAAGGAAACTACCTGACCCGCCGCAAACGGCCACTTTCTTCACTGATTTGCCTAACAGATAAGTGTGCCGAATCGATTTGCATCCGAAAATATCAAGCAGTCGGGAAAGAAAATCAATTTCGTTTTCGGCGCCAGGGAGTTCACCAATCATTCCTGCACCAACCTCGGGTAAGGTATTTTCGAGGGGATAAAGGTCATAAGCTACCTCTTCGTATGGATGGGCTTTTAATAAAGCATTGATTACCGAGTTTTTAGAATGTTTGTGTAGAATTGTTTCGAAGCGGGCTTCCTTTTCGAAATGAAATTCCCCTTTCTCACCAACGTACGCATTGGTGTCATCACCACCTCTGAATGTTCCTAAACCTTCGGTGCTGAAGCTGCATTTATCGTATTTGCCAATCTCACCCGCTCCGGCGGCAAAAACTGCCTCACGAACTTTATCGAGGTGATCTTTGGGAATAAAAGTGACTAACTTAAGGAGTTGATCTTTTGCCGGTGCAAGTATAATTGTGTTTGTCAGACCAATTTTTTCGCAGATTTTTGAATTAACTCCACCCAAAATGCTGTCAAGGTTGGTGTGGGCAGCAAAAATTGCAATGTTGTTTTTGATTGCTTTTATCACACAGCGTTCGACAAACGAATTGCCGTTGAGCCGTTTTATCCCTTTAAATAGAATTGGGTGATGTGATATAATTAATTCGCATCCGGTTTCAATGGCTTCATCTATAATTGCCTCGGTGACATCAAGCGTGATAAGCGCAGATGTGACCGTTGATTCCGGATCGCCGATGATGAGTCCGGCGTTGTCATACGATTCCTGGTAAGCAGGAGGGGCAACAGACTCAAGATAACTGATGATCTCCCTGATGGTCATGGTGAATAAGTTGTTATAATACAATTAGAAAGGACTATTCGAAAAAATGCATTAAAAGAGTTATCTGATTACAACTCCTCTTTTATTTCGAGCAGGTAACTTTTAATCATCTGCAATTTTTGAACAATCTCGAAGGTGTTTTCGGTCTCCGTTTTGTTCTCTTTGATTTTTGTTTTCGCACCTTTTAATGTCATTCCGCGTTCCTTGACCATGTGATTTATCAGCGACAGATGGTCAATATCTTCCTGCGTATAAAAGCGGTCTCCCTTTTTATTTTTAAAAGGTTTGATCGTATCGAACTCTTTCTCCCAGAATCGCAATGTGGATGGGGCGAGTCCAAATTTCCCGGCGACCTCGCCGATGGAATAGTAATGCTTTTCTGATTTCGGTTCCTTGAATGCCACAGTATTTGGTTTTTAGTCGAAACTTTGTCCCATATTTGACGAAATAGAGATCATCTTCTCGTACTCAAGCGGTGTAAGATCCTGGAAATAATAGTTTTGAGGATTTACTTTCACGCCATTTTTGCTTACTTCATAATGAAGATGAGGAGCAGTAGATGTTCCGGTACTTCCAACCAAGCCGATGACATCTCCACGGTTTACTTTTTGCCCAACCTTCACATCAATCTTGCTCATATGGCCGTATAAGGTTTCAAATCCAAAACCGTGATCTATTATGACCGTGTTGCCATAGCCGGTCTCCCGGGAGGCCGATTTGACTACCCCAATCCCCGTTGCAAAAACATCAGTTCCTGTCGCAGCTGTAAAATCCATACCATAATGGAAGCGCGGAATTTTGTAGATCGGATGAATACGCATTCCCCAACCTGAGGCAGTCCTTTTTAAATCCCTGTTCGATACGGGCATGATTGAAGGCATACTCGCAATCATTTTCTCTTTGTTTAAAGCCATCTTGGCTACTTCATCATACGATTTAGCCTGTACAAAAACCTGTTTGGATAAGATATCAAGCTTTCGGGTAGTGCTGATAATCAATTCCGCATTATCCATATCTTCGAGTTTCGAATAACGGTTGACACCTCCGAAACCGGCCATCCTCACAGATGATGGAATAGGTTCTGCTTCAAAAATTACCCTGTAAATATTGTCGTCACGATTCTGAATATCTTCCAGCACCTTCGTAACTTTCTCGAAGTCCTTATTCATCAGATTATATTGTGAAAGCAACTGTTCATTTTGCCGTTTCAGTCTTTTTGTTTGAGGGGGATCAAAAAACTGGATGAAAACAAAGAAAAAGATCATTCCTGAGACCAGTCCGGTTGACAAATAACCGAGCATCTTACGCACAAGCGACTTGATGTTTCGTTCAATTTTATCAAAGCTTAGGGTGTCGGGATTGAATCTGTAATTGGTTTTACCCATCTATTTATCTCTTTTATTTTGATTCTCTATGGCCAAAATTAGCGAAATAATCTAATTTTGCAACGTTTTAAGAAAATCAGTTATGTTTAAAGGGTCACAAAACTATCAAAATAATCCTTTTTTACGCCCTTGTTTCCAATCGTGATATTGATTTTAAAGGTTTTTTAACACATTTTTTTATGAATTCAAAACAGATACGTCAAACATTTCTCGACTTTTTTGCTTCCAAAGAGCATACAATTGTACCTTCAGCACCTATGGTTGTTAAAAATGACCCAACACTGATGTTTACCAATGCAGGGATGAATCAGTTTAAAGATATATTTCTTGGTAATTCGCCCGCAAATTATCCCCGCATTGCTGATACTCAAAAATGCCTGAGGGTATCCGGAAAGCATAACGACCTCGAGGAAGTGGGTCACGATACGTATCATCACACGATGTTTGAGATGCTGGGTAATTGGTCATTTGGCAACTACTTTAAGAAAGAAGCGATCGACTGGGCCTGGGAATTGCTGGTTGACGTTTATAAAATCCCCGTTGATAAGTTGTATGTGACTATATTTGAGGGTGATGAAAAAGATGGTGTTCCGATGGATACCGAAGCACACGATTTATGGTTCAAATATCTTCCCGAAGAACGTATACTGAAAGGGAATAAAAAAGACAATTTCTGGGAAATGGGCGACTCCGGACCTTGTGGTCCGTGTTCCGAAATACATGTCGACATCCGCAATGAGGATGAAAAGGCAAAGATTCCCGGACGCGACCTGGTAAACGAAGGACATCCTCAGGTTATCGAAATCTGGAACCTTGTTTTCATTCAATTCAACCGTAAGGCCAATGGCCAGCTTGAAGAACTTCCGGCTAAACATGTCGATACAGGAATGGGATTCGAACGTTTGAGCATGGTGATCCAGGGAAAACAATCGAATTACGACACCGATGTATTCCAGGATGTGATTACCGAGATTGCCCACCTTGCTGGTAAAAGATATGGAACCGACGAAAAGGCCGATATTGCAATGCGTGTAATTGCCGATCACCTGCGTGCAATCTCCTTTGCGATTACAGACGGTCAATTACCTTCGAATAACAAAGCGGGTTATGTCATTCGCCGGATTTTGCGTCGTGCAGTTCGTTACGGCTATACCTTCCTTGGTTTTAGAAAACCATTTATTCATCAGTTGGTGAAAGTCTTGACTGAAAATATGGGCGGTGCATTCCCTGAATTAGTCAAACAACAGGAGCTTGTGGTAAACGTGATCCGCGAGGAGGAGGATTCTTTCCTTCGCACGCTCGAAACCGGAATCAAATTGCTTGATACAATTATAGAAGATACCAGGAAGAAAAAAGGGACGGAAGTCAACGGTAATGTTGCATTTGAGCTATACGATACATTCGGTTTTCCGCTCGATCTCACAGAACTGATCCTACGTGAACAAGGACTTACTGTAAATCGTGAAGGTTTTGAACTGGCCATGGAAGCACAGAAAAACAGGTCAAGAAGTGCTACCCAACTCGAAACGGGCGACTGGATCGAAGTCCAGCAAGCCGAAGGTGATGGATTTGTTGGATATGACACCCTTGAAGCCAACGTGAAAATTAACCGTTACCGGAAAGTTAAAGGTAAAAAAGGGGAATTTTTCCAATTGGTATTCAACACAAGCCCTTTTTATGCCGAGTCCGGCGGTCAGGTTGGCGATTCAGGTACAATTGAATCCAATGGTAAAAAGATTGAGATCTTTGATACTGTAAAGGAAAACACGCTGACGGTGCATCTTTCAAAAGAGCTTCCTGCCAATCCGGAGTCGGTATTTACAGCAAAGGTTAATTTAAAGAACCGCAGACTTACAGAGAATAACCACACAGCTACACATTTACTCGATCACGCTCTCCGCGAAATACTCGGAACACATATTGAGCAAAAAGGCTCGTTGGTATCGCCCGATTCACTTCGTTTTGACTTTAACCATTTTCAAAAAGTTACGGAAGATGAACTTGTGAGGATACAGCAACGCGTTAATGAGTTGATCCGTGCCAACGATAAACGCGACGAACATCGCGAAGTGCCGATTGCTGAAGCCGAAAAGATGGGTGCTATTGCTTTATTTGGAGAGAAATATGGCGATCATGTGCGTGTAATCAAATTTGGTGAGTCGGTTGAATTGTGTGGTGGTTGCCATGTTGAGTCAACAGGAACCATCGGGCAGTTTGTAATTCTTTCCGAAGGATCGATATCGGCCGGCGTACGACGTATTGAAGCGATCACGGCTGATAAAGCCGACGAGTACATCAACAATCATTTGAAATCGCTCAAAGAAGTTGCTGTTATTTTCAATAATCCTGCTGATCTGAAAGGAGCAGTAGAAGAATTATTTGCCAAATATAATGCACTCGCAAAACAAGTCGAAGCTTTCGAAAAAGAGAAAGCCGGCAAAGTAAAGAAAGAACTTTTGCTTCAGGTTGAACCAATCAACGGGATTAATTTTTTGGCTCAGCAGTTAAATGTTGATAGTGCAGCCATCATCAAGGATATCGCGTTCCAGCTAAAGGGTGAAGTCGAAAATCTGTTTTTGGTGCTTGCTGCTGAGATCGATGGCAAGGCGAATGTTCATGTGATGATTTCCGAAAATCTCGTTAAGGAACGTGGGTTGAATGCAGGAACAATCATCCGGGAATTGGCCAAAGCGGTCAATGGAGGTGGTGGGGGGCAGGCATTTTATGCGACAGCAGGAGGTAAAGAACCTTCCGGAATTCCACAATTAATTCAAAATGCAAAGGGGTTGTTAAAGTAGCCCGATTATAATTCTTTTGCAAAGGCCGGTGAACAAACACCGGTCTTTGTTTTTTATTCTATTTTAGCAATCTAAATATATATCCGAATGAAGAATTTTTTCAAGTTCCTTTTTTCCGTATCAACCGCCGGTTTTCTGCTGCTCTTGTTTGCTTTTGCCCTGGGTTTCGCCACTTTTGTCGAGAATTCCTATGGAGTAGAAGCGGCGCGTGCGATGGTTTACAACTCGTGGTGGCTCGAACTGATCATGCTGTTACTCACGATTAATATGATTGCCAATTTTATCACTTATAAAATGTATAAGCCTCAAAAGCTTACGTTGGGCGTTTTCCATCTTGCATTTATACTTGTCATTATTGGAGCCGGCGTAACCCGCTATTTTGGAAGTGAGGGGAATATGCATATTCGTGAAGGCGAGACTACGAATATCATTGTCTCGGCAGAAACTAAATTTAACCTGGCTGCTGAATTTCAGGGAGCAGCGCAGCAAATATCAAAATCCGCAAAATTCTTAGCCGGACCTGGAGATCAGCTGTCAGATAAGATTTCAATTGGCGGAAAATCAATTGGGGTAAAGTCAGTCAATTATTTTGTCGATGCACAGCGCAGTTTGGAGGCTGATCCCAATGGTGAACCAATGCTCGAGCTGGTTTATGCACAGAATGGTGTTATGCAGACAGAATTACTGCGATCGGGCCAGGTGGCTACTCCTAACGGTACAACAGTCGGTTTTAATGCAGATGCTGCTGTTCGTTTTGTAAATTCGGGTGATTCGCTGAAGTTAGTTTCAAGCGATACCATTAGTGTAATGGATATGCAAGGAAAGGACGCGGTTAAATTTCCTGCCGGAACTTCAATTGCCTGTACTGAAAAAGTAATTTATCGTACTGCGAATACGGCTATCGTAGTGAAACGATTCTTTTCTGCAGCCAAAGCGGTTGCTGTTGCCGGAAACGGAACACCTACCGGTGAAAACGCACTGATTGTACAACTTGGCGACAACCAGGATAAGCAGATGGTTACACTTTGGATCTCTCCGCAAAGTGAAACTCCAAAGTATTCAGGAAATATAGATGGGATAAATTACAAAATGTGGATTGGTCCCGAAGAAACTGTGCTCCCTTTTTCTCTGAAATTAAACGATTTTGTACTGGAGAGGTATCCCGGTTCAAATAGTCCATCTTCTTACGAAAGTCATATTACACTTATAGATAAGGACCTTGGACTGAATGAAGACCATAAAATATTTATGAATAATGTATTAAAACACAGGGGATATCGTTTTTATCAGTCCTCCTATGATCAGGATGAAAAAGGTACGATTCTTTCGGTCAATAAAGATCTTGCAGGAACAACCATTACCTATATCGGTTATTTCTTACTGTTCCTTGGAATTTTGCTTTCGATCTTTAACCCGAAGAGTCACTTCTACGAATTGATGAAACGCGCTTCTGCCGGCACATCACTGATCGTGATTTTTCTGTTAAGTGCCTTTACAGCTGGTGCAGTTGCTCCACAGCCCGTTTCACCCGTTATTTCAAAAGAGTTTGCAAAGGTTTGGATTCAAGGACACGACGGGCGATTAAAGCCGTTCAGTACCCTTGCGTACGAGGTCGTGATGAAGGTCTCGCGTTCCGAATCACTCGAGGGACAGGTTCCTGAGCAGGTCGTACTTGGAATGTCGGTAAATCCGCAGCAATGGCAGCAGGTACAGATGATTGCCGTCTCTGACGATCAGATTCTTGCAAAGCTGGGTCGCACAAGCGGAAAAGCCTCCTTTAACGATTTCTTCGATCAGTCGGGAAACTATAAACTGGCCAATGATGTGCAAATCGCATATGGCAAAAAACCGGCGGAACGGCAAGGTTACGATAACGATGTGATTAAAGTGGATGACCGTCTCAACGTTGTCTACCAGGTATACCATGGCGACATGTTCCGGTTTTTCCCGGTTCCAAATGCTATTGATCAGCCCTGGTATGCGCCGGTCGGACAGGTTCCAGCCAGTTTTGGATCCGATTCGGGTTTTGTAGCAAATGCATTCCCTGTATTTTTAGATGCTTTACGCAATGGAAATCAGGATTTGAGCCTTCAGGCAGTATCCAAAATTGAAGCTTACCAGCAACAGTATGGTGCAGCGCTAATACCCGGAAAGACAAAACAAAAACTGGAAATCTTATACAATCATATCAATATTTTTAAGGATCTCTCCGGTTGGTACGTCCTCCTTGGGTTTGTACTGCTTGGATTTTTCTTTCATGCATTGTTTACCGGCAAGCCTTTACGCAAAAAAGCGGTCAATTATACAGTTCTTGGATTGTTCCTTGGCTTTTTGGCGCATACTACCGGTTTGATTGTCCGTGGATATGTATCGGGCCATATGCCATGGAGTAATGGTTATGAGTCGATGATCTACATCGCGTGGGCAGTAATGCTGGCCGGTTTGATTTTTGCACGTCGCAATCCGATGGTGCTCGCTGCAGCCTCTATCTTGTCAGGATTGACCCTTTTTGTCGCACAAATGAGCTGGCTCAACCCCGAAATCACTAACCTGGTGCCGGTACTTAAATCGTACTGGCTGACAATCCATGTCGCGATTATCACGGCGAGTTATGGTTTTGTGGGAGTAAGTGCTATTATCGGGATCATCAATTTGTTGATGGCTGCTTTCCGCAATTCGTCAAACCAAATCAGAATCAAGGCTACGGTGTCTCAAATGACAATGATTAGCGAGGCCGCCATGATACTTGGACTCTATTTTCTTACGATTGGCACCTTCCTTGGCGGGATATGGGCCAACGAATCGTGGGGACGCTACTGGGGCTGGGATGCAAAAGAAACCTGGTCGCTTGTTACCATTCTTGTGTATGGTTTTATTTCCCATATGCGTATGATTCCCGGTTTCAAGGGATGGTTTGCCTTTAACCTGGGATCAGTTGTCGGACTGCTATCGGTATTGATGACTTACCTCGGTGTTAATTATTACCTGTCGGGTTTGCACTCATACGGAAGTGGCGAAGGATTAAAGTTCCCGTTTGCAGTAATAATTCTCTTTGCGGTAGTTGGCGTCATTGCCTATGTGGCGAAAATGAAAGATGATAAATTTAGTAGTGTAGCGAAAAAATAAGTTCACCCAATCGAATTCATATTAGCCCCGACAGGTTTTCAAAATCTGTCGGGGCTTTTTGCGTGTAAATCATTTCCTGAAAACTGATTTGCCCTTGCTACATTTTAGCAAGCTCGCCTGAAAACAATTTTGCCCTTGCTATATTATAGCAAGCTTCGCTGAAAACCATTTTGTCCTTGCTATATTACAGCAAGCTCGCCTGAAAATCATTTTGCCCTTGCTATTTTATAGCAAGCTCCGCTGAAAACTGATTTGCCTTTGCTATATTACAGCAAGCTCCGCTGAAAATCGTTTTGCCCTTGCTGTATTACCGCAGACAACCTTGAAAACGGTTCATTTCGGTCTCAGCTATGGCTGTAATTATTTGTAATGATTTTAAATAAAAAATAAGTTTATTTAGTTCGTAACATTGCTTAAATGCTTTTCGTTACACTTATCATTATTAAATATTTAAATCTTACTAATTATGAAATCGAAAATTAAACGTGTGCAATCAGTACGTCTTTTAAACAGCGAATATTCAATATTCGTAAGTCAGCTTGTGGCCATTTTTCAACAGTATGATCTCGATTTATTGCATTTGAAAAAAGCCTTCGAAAAACTCTTTGCTTTGCTGCCAATGGTGGTCAAAGTTCAGGTGCAGGAGTTCAGTAGCCCGTTAAGCATTTCGTTACACGAGCTCGATCGGGAGCGCGATGTGTTGATCACTTTGATTATTAACTATGTAAAAGCGGTTTGTAAACTAAGACTTGCCGCGATCGTTCCGCATGCGTTGGTAATGAAACGTTTTGTTAAAATTCATGTGCGCGACATTGCAAAGGCCAATTACAACGGTGCGACCAAACTTACCAAAGATATGCTTGATAACTACGAAGTCAGTGAAGATGTGAAAGCTGCCGTCGAAGCGTTAAGTCTCAAACTATTTTTCGACTACCTAAGGACCGTGAACCAGCAGTTTGCCGATATGTATTTACAACGCATCGATGAAGTGACTGAGGTGGAAATTGTAGATGCACGTGCGATACGTATTGAAACAGACAAAGTGCTGAAAGACTTATTCGACGCGTTCGAATTTTGCAGCGGTGAATATGAAGAGCTGGATTATGAAACTCCTGCAAAAAAACTGAATGAATTGACTACATCCTACATATTAGAACTCAAGGCTCGTGCCACCCGCGCGAAAGAAGACAAAAATGTGAGTATTGAAGAGCCGGTAGCCATAGAAACCAAATAAATGAATTGGGATATTCAATCTTAAAACTTATCAGATGAGCAACTTAAATGGAATGAGAATAAGTTGCTCATCTTTTGTTGGAAGATTTTTTATCTTTGGAGAATTGCATCCAAAGATGAAATATACGCCACAGTGGCGTATTCACAATCGTTATGCACTATTTGTGGCAGATATGCAGGCTTGGGAAATTTGAGTCAATTTCGACATTCAATTGGACTAAAATAGACATTTGGGTATTTTGAAAACACTTATAGATAAATTCTCTCGACAGACAAATTCTGCCGCGACAATTGTACCTTTTCAGCGGAATGAGACGTGTTTCTGCGGGAGTGGATTAAAATATAAGAAATGCCATCAGTTGAAATTGGAGCCAAAAAACAAAGTCGCTTGTAAGATATTCGAGCATAACGACAAAGCATTTCGTGTTACAATTTTAAAGAAAGACTCGTCCAAGATAAAATCAAATCTTCGGTTGGTTGACATTGGAGTTGGGAGCAATAATTTGATGGATTGAAATGAAAACAGTGCATAACAAAAACTATATGTCAATTGGGGTTTCGGTGCGGACAAGAAAGTTCGCAGCCCGCAACAACGGCATCGGGGTTCGTCAGGAAAGCTACCCGCAATCCCCAACTGCATATAGTTCCGAACGTTAGCTGTAATTGTAAAAAAACCGAAATTGACTACCAAAATTGAGAACGACACGAAGAAAAAAATGATTCAGCGTCTGAAAAAGTATAGATTTTCTGCTTTGTCGATAATATTAAGTATCGTTTGTATAATTGCAGTAATCGTAGTCAATCGAAAAATAGCTGACCAGTATTTGTTATCGGACGGAAAGACCAGAGCATTGTTTGGCATTATAGAGATTGCGCAGTTTTATTATAAATATTACTTCTCAATACTTGGCCTTTCGTCTTTAATATTCGGACTTATTGCAGTTCGGAAAAAAGAAATGAAGCTGACAATTCAAATTGCCCTATTTTTGAGTATTATATCAAACATTTCGGTTTTTATTCAACTATGGAAACTAATGATTTAAAGAAACAACTACAGCTAATAAATAGGACTTCATGTGGTCGGAACGACCCAGCATGAAGTCCCACGGACCTTGGGATTTTCAATCCTGTTTAAACTAACTTTATAAACCGATGCAATGGATGAAAACAAAGTGAACATTTTTCACTTTGAAATTTTTTATATTTGTTGAAAGAATTAAAGACATGAATATTCAGGCAAGCAAAGTGGTCTTAATTGAAGAAATTCTCCGGATGAATGACGAAAGGTTGATCACTAGGTTTGAATCATTTATCAGGGAAGAGAAGAAAACCGCTCACGAAAGGAATTTAAAGGCCATGTCGATTGACGAATTCCATGAAATGATTGATCAGGCCAGACAAAATAGCAATGATGGCCGGGTAATCTCTCATCAGGATCTAAAAAAGAAGGTTAAAACATGGAAATAAGGATTGAATGGTCTGAACTTTCGGAAAGACAGCTCAAAGACATATTCGATTACTATTCACTTGAGGTAAGTCCAAAAATTGCCAACAATAAGAAATGTAACTTCGCCGACAAATCTCATTAGTACGGGGGATGTGATAAAATGCTTAAAACAACTGGGGTGGGTACAATTTGTACCTACCCATGAAGCAATGGATGAAAAACAAATGATACTACACCTTTAATATGAGCAACATTAAATTATTTGAGAGCAAACGAATTCGTTCTGAATGGAGTGAGTCAGAACAAAAATGGTATTTTGTTGTAGCAGATGTTATACAGGTATTGACCGACACACCCAACCCCAGCGATTATATCAAGAAAATGCGTAAGCGTGACGAGGAACTCTCCAAAGGGTGGGGACAATTTGTCACCCCCCTTTCGGTCGACACTATTGGAGGCAAACAAAAGCTGAATTGTGCCAGTGCTAAAGGTCTTTTGCGTATCATTCAATCTATTCCATCGCCAAAAGCGGAGCCTTTTAAACTTTGGTTAGCACAAGTTGGCTCCGACAGATTGGATGAAATTGAAAATCCGGAGCTTGCGGCAAAACGAACAAGGGAATTGTATAAGCTAAAAGGTTATCCGGATGACTGGATTGAAAAGCGAATGCGTAGTATTGCTATTCGTGAGGAATTGACAGAAGAATGGAAAAACAGAGGCGTCAAAGAGGAAATAGAATATTCAATACTCACTGCCGAAATCTCAAAAGCAACGTTCGGGTTGACACCTTCGGAGTATAAAAAAGTGAAAGGATTGAAAAGCCAAAACCTGCGCGACCATATGACTGACCTTGAATTGATTTTTTCGATGTTAGGCGAAGCTTCCACCAAAGAAATTGTTACAAACACAGATCCTAAGGGATTTGAACCGAACAAAAAAGCAGCAAAAGCCGGGGGAAAGATTGCTGGTGATGCAAGGAAACAACTTGAACTAAAATCGGGAAAGAAAGTAGTCACAAGCGCAAACTATTTGCCTGAATCACAAAAGAAAGGTATTAAACAGAAAAAAAACGACGAATAGAAATAAACAAAAATGAAAAACACGATCTTCTTCGCAATCCTGCTTGTAGGACTTTCATTAGGAACCGTTCATGCTCAGAGTTTTGACAAGGCAAAAATGGATCAATTGTTCGATGTTCTCGCCCAAAAAGAGAAGGCAATGGGAAGTTTAACGCTGTCGAAAAACGGGAATGTGATTTATAGCAGGGCGATCGGTTACTGTTCGATAACCGATGCCGATAAGCAACCATCCACAACCCTGACCAAATACCGGATTGGCTCAATTACCAAGATGTTTACGACGACAATGATTTTCCAACTTGTTGAAGAGGGAAAATTGAAACTCACGACAACTTTGGATACCTATTTTCCAAAACTGCCAAACGCGAACAAAATCACAATTGGCAACTTATTGAATCATCACAGTGGGTTGCATAATTTCACAAACGATCCTGAGTACATGTCTTATATGACGCAGCCGAAAACCCAGGATGAAATGCTCGTCCTATTTGCGAAAAGCAATGTTGATTTTCAGCCAAATGAAAAAGGCGAATACAGCAACACCAACTTTGTAATTTTGGGATTTATCATTGAACGGATTACCAAACAATCGTATTCAGTTAATCTGAAGCAAAGAATCACTTCGAAAATCGGGCTTTCAAACACTTACTATGGCGGAAAGACCAATGCGGATAACAATGAATGTTTTTCATATCAGTATGTGGGTAACTGGAAGCAAATGCCTGAAACGGATATGAGCATTCCTGGCGGTGCAGGCGCTATTGTTTCAACGCCTACTGACCTGACTAAATTTATCGAAGCATTATTTTCGTTGAAGCTGGTTTCTCTGAATAGCTTAAATCAAATGAAAACGATTACCGATGGCTTTGGAATGGGAATGTTTCAAATACCATTCTATGATCATAAAGCCTTGGGGCATAATGGGGGCATCGATGGTTTTGGATCAAACCTCGCTTATTTCCCGGAAGATAGTTTAGCCCTCGCTTATTGTACGAACGGTATGGTATATCCTTTAAATGATATTTTGATTGGTGTTTTAAGCATTTATTTTAAAAAGGATTATTCAATTCCAACATTCACTTCCGTCTCAATGAAAACAGAAGAGCTGGATAAATATTTAGGTGTTTATTCGAGCACACAACTTCCTTTAAAAATAACAATCACCAAAGACAATACCTCGCTTATTGCCCAGGCAACCGGACAATCATCTTTTCCGCTTGAAGCAACTGAAAAAGACAAGTTTAAATTCGACCAGGCCGGGGTAGTAATCGAATTTAATCCGGATAAAAACGAAATGACATTGAAGCAGAACGGAGGTGTTTTCTTATTCACAAAAGATAAATAGATGGAAAATATATAATTTTTCACCTTCAAAAGTTCAGCATTAATAGCCAATGAATTATTTAAACAATCTATGCAGAAACTACTAACCTATGTTTTCGTCTTCTCTTTTTTGATTTCCTGTACGCAAAAGAAAGAGTCCGGTATTCCCTTAAAACCCGTTCCATTTACAGCAGTTCATTTGAACGATCAGTTTTGGGCGCCGAAAATCAGCGTCAACAGGACTGTTTCTATCCCTTCAGCATTCGGAAAATGTGAAGAGACAGGCCGGATGGATAATTTCGCACTTGCTGGCGGATTAATCAAAGGTGAACACAAGGGCGATTTCCCGTTTGATGATACAGATGTTTACAAGGTGCTCGAAGGTGCGTCATATGCATTAGCAGTTCAGTACGATCAGAAACTCGACAATTACCTCGACAGTTTAATCGCATTGATTGGCGCAGCGCAGGAAAAGGACGGATACCTTTATACTTGTCTGACAAATAAATGCAAACGAATTGAGCGTTGGTACGGGAAAGGGCGATGGGACCGGCTGAATAGTCACGAATTGTATAATTGCGGCCACCTTTACGAAGCCGCGGTTGCCCATTTTCAGGCTACCGGAAAACGAACGTTACTAAACATTGCATTGAAAAATGCCGATCTGGTGAACACCGTTTTCGGTCCCGGTGAGGGGCAGAAGAAAGTCCCGTCCGGTCATCCGATTGTTGAAATGGCGTTGGTAAAACTTTACCGGGTTACCAACGACGAAAAATACCTGAAACTGGCCCGGTTTTTTATTGATGAAACCGGGAAAGGTACTGACGGTCACAGGTTGAGTGAATACAGCCAGGATCATAAGCCAATTGTTAACCAGGATGAAGCTGTTGGTCATGCGGTTCGGTTGGGGTACTTATATTCCGGTGTAACCGATGTTGCCTCCATCATGAAGGATGATTCATTGATGAATGCAACCAAACGGGTTTGGAACAATGTGGTTTCAAAAAAGCTGTATATCACCGGAGGCATTGGTTCGCGGGCACAAGGCGAAGGCTTTGGCCCCAATTACGAACTACCCAACATGACAGCCTATTGCGAAACATGCGCTTCTATCGCGAATGTGTACTGGAACTACCGGTTATTCCTGAATGATGGTAATTCAAAATACTTTGATGTGCTGGAACGTACACTTTACAATGGCGTGATTTCGGGAGTTTCATTGAGCGGCGATAAATTCTTTTACGACAATCCGCTCGAATCGGTTCATAATCACAACCGCGCTCCCTGGTTTGGTTGTGCCTGTTGTCCGGGAAACATCACCAGGTTTATGGCTTCCGTACCCGGATATGTTTACACTACCGACGAACACAACATTTACGTGAACCTTTTTGCCGGTGGAAATGCTTCGATTGCACTCGGAAATGACACCATTAAATTGAGTCAGAAAACCCGATATCCCTGGGATGGGAAGGTGACCATTGTAATTAAGAATGTTGGTACCGAAAGTTTTGGTCTCAAAATCCGCATTCCTGGATGGGCACAGAATCATGCTGTTCCATCCGATTTGTATCAGTTTTCAGATCGTGATGCCGGGAAATATACGATCCGGATGAATGGAAAAGTAAAATCACCGGAAGTGGTGGATGGTTATGCAGTGTTGAAGTACAACTGGAAAAAAGGGGATCTTGTTGAGGTTGATTTCCCGATGCCGGTACGCAAAATTTCCGCCAACCAGCAGGTAATTAATGACAAAGGGAAATTGGCCTATCAGCGGGGACCCTTGGTGTATTGTTTCGAAGATAAAGACAATAACAATGGCTGGATGTTCGATACGTTTGTTTTGCCTGACGAACCCGCGGAAAATAAATTTGAAGAAAATCTGCTGGGTGGTGTGGTTACTGTCTCAATGATTGGTTACAAAGTAAGTCAAACCGAAGATTCTGAAAAGGTTGAACAGGTTGCTCTGAAAGCGATCCCTTATTATGCATGGAATAACCGTGGCCCAGCCAATATGCTGATCTGGATGCCCGAAAAGGAAGCGGCAACCACAATAAAACCAGCTCTGACTGATTCGGCCAAAGCAATGGCTTCAACCGATTGGGCACCCGGTCTTAATGATGGTTTTAATCCTAAAAACTCGGGCGATACCGACAAATCGTATTTCTACTGGTGGCTAAAAAAAGGCTCGGAAGAAACAGTTCATTATGAATTTAAAAAACCAGTAAACCTTTCCGAATCTTCCGTTTACTGGCTGAATATGGATCATTACGATGGCAATTACCGCGTACCTGAAAACTGGCAGCTACTATATCTGGATGCGAACAAGAAATGGGTTCCGGTTGAAGCTTTGGATAGTTACAGCACAAAAATCGATTGTTACAATACGGTGAAATTCAAACCTGTGAAAACAATGGGTCTTCAAATCAAAGCCAAATTACAGAAAGACAATTCCGGTGGTATTCTGGAATGGAAAGTGAAATAACAAAGCTGGCTGCCGTTTCGGCGTTTAGCGTAATAATCTGAAGATCTCCCTTTTCAACAAAATACAGTCATTTAGTAGGTAGTTTTCCAACATTTTTTACTTTTACCGAAAATGTAAGACCATGACTGTAAAACGAACCTTCGATATTCTCGAGCATTGTCTCGAAAACTACCCTCGCGCGGATGCTGTTGCCGGAAAATACGACAACCGATGGGTTCCATTTAGTACAGAGCAGTTTGCCCGTCAGTCGGAATTGCTTGCGCTTGGTTTGATGGCATTGGGTATGAAAAAAGGGGATCGCGTGGCTACCGTTTCCGGGAACCGTCCTGAATGGAGCTTTGTCGATATGGCACTTGCGATGACGGGAGCTGTACATGTTCCGGTATACCCTACCATCAGTGAGGAAGAGTACCGTTATATTTTCAATCATGCAGAGACCCGCTATATTTTTGTTTCTGACGATAAACTTTTTAAGAAACTAAGTCCGATGATCGGGCAGATTCCCAACCTTGAGCAGATTTTCACTTTTAATCAGGTACCCGGCGCAACCAACATCGATTATCTCTACAATTTAGGGAAAGAACACGAACAGGATCTTGCATATTCACTTCATCAGCTCAAGCAGTCGATTGGAGAAGAGGAAATGGTTACAATGATTTACACATCCGGAACTACGGGTATCCCAAAAGGTGTGATGCTTTCACACCGGAATCTTGTATCAAATTTCAAAGGAAATGCGAATAATTTTGCGATGGGACCTGCACATAAGTCAATTTCATTTTTGCCGCTTTGTCATATTTTCGAGCGAATCGTCAACTATACTTTTCTTTATAAAGGGATTGGCGTTTACTATGTTGAGACACTGGCGCAAATTATGCCTGCAATTAAAGAGGTCCAGCCACATATCTTCTGCGGTGTACCGCGGTTGCTTGAAAGGGTTTACAACAGCATCCTTACCAAGGGAAAACAATTGAAAGGTATTAAGAAGAAACTCTTTTTCTGGGCTGTTGATCTGGGGCGCAGTTATGAGTTTAATGGGAATATGAATCCATGGTTCAGAATAAAACTAGCTATTGCTGATAAATTGATTTATTCGAAGTGGCGCGAAGGTTTGGGTGGTAATTTACAGATTGTTGTGTCGGGTGGAGCAGCCCTGCAACCCCGCATTGCAAGGGTTTTCAGCGCTGCAAAAATCTATGTTTTAGAAGGCTATGGACTGACAGAGACATCACCGGTTATTGCTGTTAGCAATTTGGTGACGCGTGAGTTAAAAGTAGGAACCAACGGTCCTGTGTTGCCTGGTGTTCAGGTGATGATTGCCGAAGATGGTGAGATTCTTACAAAAGGGCCAAATCTGATGCTAGGTTATTATCAGCAACCTGAGCTTACGGCTGAAGTGATCGATAAGGATGGTTGGTTCCATACAGGTGACATCGGAATTCTTGATGAAGGGAAATACCTGAAGATAACCGACCGGAAGAAAGAGATTTTCAAACTCACAGGGGGCAAATATATTGCACCGCAAATGATTGAAAATAAGTTGAAGGAGTCGATGTTTATCGATCAGGTGATCGTGATTGGTGATCACGAGAAATTTGCCAGCGCACTCATAGCTCCCAATTTCGAATACCTGCACGAATGGTGCGCTGAAAAACTGATTCTTTTCAGCGATAATGCAGAATTAATCAATCATCCCAAAGTTTTGGCGGTTTTTCTGCAAGAAGTGAAAGAGATCAACAAAACCCTGGGACAGCATGAGGAGATCAAACGGTTCAGACTAATAGCCGATCTGTGGAGTCCGGTGACCGGCGAATTATCGCAGACACTGAAGTTAAAACGAAAAGTTATTGAGACAAAATACAAAGATCTTATCGAGGAGATTTTCGTTTCTTCTCGTGAGGAGAATTAACCTTCTTAACCCGGGGGGATTTAATCTTAATATCCTCGGGTAAAGGGTCCCTTTTATTCTTTTTTTGTTCGGGATTGTTAAATATTCCGAACTTGACCGAGGCTACAGCCGAGAACCCGTTAAGATCATTTGTTGTGAGTGAGTTATACAAAACGTTGGCAGTGTACCGGTAGCTTCCGCCAAATCCGAGTTTGGCATATTTCCAGACATTTATTTCAATCATCAATCCCGGTTCTGCAAAGTAAAAGTTGGGACTGCCTGTCAGAGTTTCGTTCGTGCTTTCGGTGATTTTCATCTGGCCTATCCCGGCAGATAAGGGAATCGTGAGATGAACAACCTGAAGTGGCCACAACGTATATTCCAAATGGAGGCCACCCCATTTCATCTGAAGTTTACCTGACCCGTTCGATACTGGTAATGCAATATCGCCTAATGTCATATTATAAACTCCTCCGATAAGGAACCTGTTGTTGAAAATGACACCAGCACGTATTCCGGGAATCGTGCAAAACTGTTTAGCGATCTGGTTATATTGAAACGTTGGATTAATAAAGGGGATCAGAGCCGTAGATTTGTCCTTGAAAAGATGCGTTTTTACTTTCGGTTGGCCATTCACCAGGAAAACACTAATAAGGAACACAATTATTGTTATTAATATTCTCATGCCTTCAAATTTATAGATGGATCGATTGTCCAAAAGTAGAAAATACCGTTACATAAAGTAGTAATTAGTTGAAGAAATATTCTGTCTTTCGAAAAAGGTACCTTGATTCTGACTTCAAACTTCACGACTCTCTGATTTTCTGGGAAATGCCAGGAAACTGAATTCAAAAGTGCCGATTTGCAATTGATTTTACGGGGAAATATAGTAATTTGGTTATTTTATCCAATATATTTGTCACAATGTTTATTAAACGGTTTAGTTTAATTGAAAAGGTTTTATTTTTGTTTCGCTGAATTTCGGACTCAGGTCTAATTTTCATAACTGAATTTTACTTTGTTTATGGAGAAAATTTTAATTACCGGGGCAACCGGCAATGTTGGTTTAGCCACCCTTAAATTGCTGGAAAGTAAAAATTATCCCGGTATTGAGGTTGTTGCTGCCGTCAGGGACATTGAGCGGGCAAGGAAAATAGAAGAGATCGCCAACTGCAATTTTTGTCATTTTGAGTTTGATGAACCATCCACTTATGACATTGCACTTGAGGGTGTTACGAAAATTGTACTGATTCGTCCTAACCAGGTTTCGGATGTTTCAAAGTATATTTTCCCTTTTCTGACCAGGGCTGAGCAGCTCGGTGTAAAACATATCGTGTTCATTTCAATTGTCGGGGCTGAACGCAACCGCATTTTTGCCAATCACCGTACCGAAAACCACTTTAAAAAGCTGAGCATTCCCTCAACGATTATACGTCCTTCCTTGTATATGCAGAATCTTTCAACATTACATCGTTATGATATTCAGTACAATGACAAGATAAATATTCCGGGTGGTGCAGGCCTTGTCAATTATATAGATGTCAGAGATGTTGCTGAAGCAATCGTTACTGTATTGATGATTCCCGGGCATGAAAGTCAGGCTTACGATATTACCGGCCCGGAGGTGATGGATTTTTATCAGATCGCAAAGATTTTTTCCACTGAATTGGAACGTGAGATCAAATACACACGACCATCGGTTATTAAGTTTGTTCGACAGAAGTTGGTGGATAAGAAGATGTTACTTTATGTACTTACCCTTTCGTTGCTCTACAATGCTGTCCGGGGTGGGAAAATGAATTATACCAATGATGTCTTTCGCAGTATCACAGGGCACGATCCCCGACATCTTGCCGATTTTGTCCATGAATACAGAGCATACTGGATAAAACCGGAAATAAAAGAGAAAATCAAACGTTCGAAAAGAAGTTTACATCTACCACATATTTAGCCTCCTGAATGAGAAATACAATTTGTTTTTTAGGATTGATATTTCTTTGCAGCTCCTTGTATTCGCAGGAATTTAAGGCATTTGGTCGCATTTTGGATATGCGTGAAAATACAGCAATTCTTAGGTCTGCTCAACAGTTTTTGGATACACTTCCCCAAACATTAACGGCTTCCAAATGCGAGCGGAGCGCAGGAACAGTCAACGACTATTATTCTGAAGGTGATTATTGGTGGCCTGATCCCAAAAATCCGGAAGGACCCTATATTCAGCGTGACGGAGAATCGAATCCGGGAAACTTTGTTGCTCACCGCGAGGCCGTCTTTCGTTTGTCCAATATTGTTGGCACCCTTACTTCGGCATATCTGCTAACGAGTGATGCAAAATATGTTCTGGCCGTCCAAAATCATTTGAATGCCTGGTTTATTGCAACAGCAACCCGAATGAACCCCAATATGTTGTACTCACAGGCAATTAAAGGACGCTTCACTGGCCGATCCATTGGTCTGATCGATGCGATCCACTTGATTGAAGTTGCACGCTCCGTAAAAATTCTGCACGATTCTCAGGCGATTAGTAGCGAGGTTTACTCGGGTGTAAAATTGTGGTTCGGTCAGTTTCTTGATTGGATGTTTACCCATCCTTACGGTGTTGATGAGATGAATGCCAAAAATAACCATGGTACCTGTTGGGTGATGATGGCAGCTGCATTTGCAGATCTGACAGGTGATTCCGCAAAGTTGGAATTTTGTCGGGAGCGATTTAAAGAAATTTTGTTGCCAAATCAAATGGCTGCTGATGGTTCTTTCCCGCTCGAAATCAAACGGACAAAACCCTATGGTTATTCATTATTTAACCTCGATGCGATGTCCACCATCTGCAAGATACTTTCGACCACAACGAATGATTTGTGGCATTTCACGACAACCGATGGCAGGAACATGGGTAAAGCCATCGAATTTATGTTTCCCTTTGTTGCAGATAAAAAATCATGGCCTTTCCCCACAGATATCATGTATTGGGATGAGTGGCCTGTTCGCCAACCTTTTTTACTTTTCGGTGTCCAGGCATTTCATCAGAAGAAATACCTCGATCTTTATCTAAGCCTAAAACGGGATTTAACCGTTTATGAGGTGATCCGGAATGTACCTATCCGGCATCCGCTTTTGTGGGCAAGATAGGATTCAACTCAATTCTCAAACCCGATACCCATCTCTTTACCACTCTTTTTACTTGAATAATCCGAACCAGTTTTGTTTGTAAAAAATATAAGTTGCGTCCATTTGTTTCCTTTCATCGTATTTTCGGATGAGACCTATATCATATAACCCAAAATCATGATTGTCAATTTTTGAAATCTCTTTTATTTTTAAAGTAATCAATACCGGATGCTGATGAATCTATATTCAATAAAGATTTGTATTCTGGATACGGAGAGAATTAAATTTAACCTGAGGAATTAGTTAAATGATGAAAATTTTCAAACTGTAGCTTCCGTAAAATGGTTTAAAATAAGTTGTGGGTATAAACAGCCAGGCTTGCTAAACAATGTGATTTGCACATTGAGTTAACCAGTTATTTTGCAGTTGTTTATTATAATTTTATTTTATCTTTTGAGAATTAAAGATGTGGGGTGATACGCGTTTATAAACATTCTAAATTAGAAATTAATTGACATTAATTGATTACTATTTAGTCTGAATTTCGTTAGATATATTCATATCTAATACAACCGGTCATGAAAACTACACAAATTTTATTTCTGTTTGTTTTTTGTATGGGATTTAGTAACCTAAATGCCCAGATTAACCTTGGAAAGAAAGTAAAAAATCAAACGAACAACAAAGCCAACCGTGAAGTCGACCAAGGCATCAATAAAGGATTGAATGCGGTCGAAGATGGAGTGAAAGGGATTTTCAAAAAGAAAAATCCCAACGAACAAGTTAAAGATAGTGCTTCGACAAAACAAAAGCAAGGAACGGGAAAGGAAGCCCAGAATGTAAAACCTGCTTCAGTCACTTCTTCTCTTCAGGCTTATTCAAAATTCGATTTTATTCCTGGGGAAAAGGTTGTTTTTTATGAAGATTTCAGCCAGGATGCCGTCGGTGATTTCCCTGCCCTATGGAATACCAATGGCTCAGCTGAGGTTGTAACGACGAATCTGTTTCCGGGGCAATGGATGAAATTTGCATGTAGGGAAGCGATATGGACTGATGCTTTATTAAAATTACCTGAAAATTACACCATTGAATATGATGTAATACCAGTAAACGGTCCCGAAAGTAAAGGAGCAATGGCCGGGTGGACAATGCGGTTAATGCAGGCTAGAAATGTAAAAGCGTGGGATAGTGGTTCAGCTCCAGGGCAGGGAGGGTACTGGTTTGAGGTTGCATATTACGGAAGACCGGGTTATGGTACCTGGCTGTATGGTACCGAATGTGAACAACTCAAAACGGGTGGTTTTAAAGAAGGTGATGAGTTTAAAGAGAAATTGAATCAGAAATATCATATTGCTATCTGGGTCCAAAAAACAAGAGTTCGCCTGTACCAGAATGAAGACAAGCTTTTTGATTCTCCTAAAGCATTTCCCGCAGGTTGCGTGAAACCCGACAGGTTGAGGTTTGAGGATGGCGCTGCCATGATCAGCAACATCCGTATTGCCATCGGCGCGCCCGACACACGCAATAAGCTGATGACTGAAGGAAAACTGGTTACCTATGGAATCTACTTCGATGTGAATAAAGATGTGGTTAAACCTGAATCATATGGTACACTAAAGGACATTGCTACTGTTCTGAACGAAGTTCCGGATGTGAAAGTTAAAATCGTTGGTCATACCGATTCCGATGGTGATGAGGCTAAAAACATGGACTTATCGAAGCGCCGTGCTGCTTCTGTGAAAGCCGAACTGGCCAAATCATTTGGTGTGAATGGCGACCGGCTTGAAACCGATGGTATGGGTGAAAGCAAACCTGTAGTACCAAACGACACTCCGGTAAACAAAGCACTAAACCGCAGGGTTGAGTTCATCAAATTGTAATTAATAGCTTTCTAATATTTAATCAATATAAGTTTTTAACAAAAAATCAATCCTATGAAGGCTATTAACTCATTACTGGCACTTATCTTTTGTATGTTATTTGTTAGCCTGAATGCGCAATCTCAGACGGATGATACTACTGCCATGCAGACAACATCGGTAAAACCAACATTACAGTCCTTTTCTAAATACGATTTTATTCCCGGAGCAAAAGTTATTTTTTATGACGATTTCGCAGATACAGGCGTAGGGGATTTTCCGCCAAACTGGAATACAAACGCATCAGGTGAAGTAGTCACAACAAATCTTTATCCGGGCAACTGGTTCAAAATGATAGGCTCCGGTTGTATCGCCCTTGAGGAAGGACTTAAATTGCCTGACAATTATACGATTGAATATGATGTCATTACTTTCCCCAATGAGGAAGGTAATACCGCATTTGAATTTGGATTTTATCTTTACAGTGCAGAAAACCCAAAGGATCTGAACGAAGGAGGTGCCGTTCCAGGACTGAATGGAGGGATAAAAATGAGTTTTGGCTACCGTGGTACATATAGTGCCTATGACGAAACCGGGTACACCATTAATGGAGAAAAAGAGGATGCAGTAATGGACGCAGGTAAAAAATATCGTCTTTCATTCTGGATCCAAAAAACAAGACTTAGAGTATACCTTGATCAGGCCAAAATTTTTGATTTACCAAGAGTCTTCAAACAGGGGTTTCAAAGCAATCAAATGCGGTTTGAACTTTGGGAAAGTGGCAATCCCATGATTACTAATTTTAGGGTGGCTGCCGGTTTGCCGGATACCCGCAATAAACTGATCACGGAGGGAAAACTGGTTACCTATGGTATTTATTTCGATGTAAATAAGGATGTTGTTAAGCCTGAATCATATGGCACATTAAAGGAAATTGCCGCGGTTCTTAATGAAGTTCCCGATGTAAAAGTAAAAATTGTAGGTCATACCGATGCCGATGGTGATGATGCAAAAAATATGGATTTATCAAAACGGCGTGCAGCTTCTGTAAAAGCCGAACTGGTTAAGTCGTTCGGTGTGAATGCCGATCGTTTGCAAACCGACGGAATGGGTGAATCGCAACCTGTTGCCAAGAACGATACACCTGTCAATAAAGCGCTCAATCGTCGTGTGGAATTTATAAAGTTATAATTATTAATCAATTCTAAAATTACAAAAATGAAGAAACTATTTCTATTTACTGCATTGATTTTCGTCGGAATGGCATTAAAAGCTCAGGAAATCTTCTTTCCGACCAAAGAAGGTACTGTTTTGGTATATAAGACTTTCGACAAGAAAGACAAGGAGACAAACATGGTGCGATATATCATTACTCATATTAATATTAACGGCTCCGACATGGACATAACCTATCAGGTAGAGTCAATTGATCCGAAAGAGAAGCTAATATATAAAGACGAGATTACTATTCATAAAAAAGGTGACAACATCTATTTCGACATGAGCAATTTTATAAATAAAGCAGCCTTTCAGCAGAATGGTCAGATACCAGCCGAAATTCAAATCACAGGAAATAATATGGAAGTTCCATCCAATCCACAGCCCGGCGATGCACTTCCCGATGCGAATGTTGAAATGACAATGAAAATGGGGTTCATTAATATGAAAATGTCAGCGCAGGTTACTAACCGGAAAATGGAGGCAATTGAAGATATAACGGTAAAAGCAGGAACTTTCAAAGGATATAAGTTTACGAGCGACGTAAGTGCCTCTGCAATGGGACTCAAAATGAAATCAAATAGCAAAGAATGGTATGCCAAGGGTGTAGGAGTTGTAAAGACAGAGAGCTACGACAAAAATGGCAAGTTGCAATCATACATGGAATTGATCGAACTTAAATAGTCAGCAATCTGAAGGGCAACAGAATAAATGTAATTAATCAAATCATTTGAATATGAAAAAATCAATCGTTTTCGTGCTCATCTTTTCTGTTTTATTTACTATTAACTTTAATGCTACCGCACAATTAGGAGGACTGATGAAAAAAGTGAAAGGCAAAATTGTTGACAAAGCTTTGGGAAATTCCGACTCAAGCGTTGATGGAAAAGAAACTTCAAATAAAGAAGATCCTTTATGTGCCTGTAAAGATGCAACAATTGCTTTCAAGTTTACGGAGGGGCTCCAGATTAATTACAAAGAAGCTACCTTTTCGGTATCCGAAGATGGTACATTGCTGGTTTTTGACAAGATCCTTAAAAAATATTATACCGCGAAAGATGGCATTCTTCAGGGTCCTTTTGAGGCAACTGACCCGATTGTTAGTAAATTTGATTTTCAGGAAGATGGTAGCGGAAAGGAACTTACTTTTGAAGCATTATTGGCACGTTATAAGCAATTTATTTTTCCTGCGGGAGAAAAATATGTAATAAAAATGGGCGGAAAAACCTACGGTCCTTTTGCCACTATTCAAAGCTTTGAATTAAATCATTCAAGAAATAAATTTGCTGCAATGGTTACTGAAGATGTTTTAATGACGAAAGCTCAAAGTGATCAATTGGAAAAGGAGTCGAAAAATGCAAAAACGGACCAGGAGAAGATGGAACTGGCAATGAAAATGAGCCAGCAGATGCAGGAAAAAATGCAGGAAGGTGGCGGTACTTTTAATCTTGCGCCCAAATTAGTTTCGAGTATTCCGGGGGCAAAATCTGAAGGGATGATAGGAAGCAAATTCTCCGGAAAAGTTAAATTCGATGATATTGTTATTGTTGGTATGAATAAAATTAGCGATTTAGCCGGGAAAACACTCATCACTTTTGATCCTCATAAGTTTAATGCTTATTCCAGCCGGTTTTGGTTAAGCTCTGATAATTCTATTGTTGCTACGTACAATTCCGGACTTCTTACGCTCAGCAATGGCAAAGAATTCGCAGAGGTTTTTTGCACCTACCTCTTAAAATCCGAAGGTAAAGTATATTTAAACTACATGTATTTTTCACCTGTAAACAATGCAATAATGCAATGCAGGTTACCCTTTTAAAGGTCTGTCGGGCATGAGAATAAATCAAAAAATATTGTGTGCAATTGTTTTTTTGCTGTTTTATACCACTTATTGCCAAACTATCAGAGCAAGTGATTTTAGATATCCTGAGGTTTTTGGCAATAACTGGAAAAATGCGGAGTTATTTATCTCCGAAAATAAAGTTTGGATAAGCGATTTATTGCGTGAAAACAATGTGGACTATCACTTCGCAATGTCAATTGTTTTTCCGGAATTGGTCCGTTATTCCGCCATTCGAGACCGCATGGAAATAACCTTACTCAAAGCGTTGTATATTCACTATGGTACTGATTACGCCAACTTCTCAATTGGGGTTTTTCAGATGAAACCGTCTTGTGCCGAAGAAATTCTCAGAGAAATTCCAGGGTTACATGATGAAAAGTGGGCATCTAATTTTAAAGCTATCAATTCTTCGGTTTCAGAAAATGGGAAACGCTCGATAATTGTCAGGGAACTGGAAGACTCCAGGTCACAATTGCTTTATGTGGCAGCAATCTTAAAAATCCTCAACAGAACATTTCGAAACTATAAATGGGAGAGTGATCTGGACAAGCTGAAGTTTTATGCAGCCGCGTACAATAGCGGGTTTTCGAATAGTGAAGTATATATCAGGCAACAAATGAATGCGGCGACTTTTTATACCGGCTTGATTAAGTCGGATCGGCTTTACTGCTATGCTGAAATTGCTGCATTCTACTTCCTGAATTGCGGACGTGGACGCTAAATTGAATCGCAGGAAAAGGAACCGGAATAGTTGGGTGATCTGGCATCCCGTAAAAAACAGAAATTAATTTAAATATTTAACTAAAAAATCTTGAAAATGAAAACAAACAGATTGAATGTTCTCGCACTTATTGCGTTTGCCATAATGCTATTCGCATGTCAAGGTAAAACTCCGAAACAAGCGCCTTCTGCTCCTGATGCAGAAAAGCCGGCTGAGGTCGTAAAGGGAGCTGCCAAAGGTAAGTATGCTATAAAATCGGGAATGGTAGAATACAAAACCCAGATGATGGGCATGGATATGAAACAGTTGCTTACTTTCGATGACTATGGAAAGATAGAAATGACAGAAGTGATAATGGAAATGACCGGTATGAAAACTCACGCTGTTACCCTTACAAAAGACGGATATGTTTATGCGTATGACCTTGTGAAAAAAACCGGCACCAGGAATCCGTTTTATGGAGGCGGATCCCAAAACATTGATTTTGAAAACATGTCGAAGGAAATGATCAGCGATATGAAACTGAAGAAAGAAGGGACCGAGGAATTTCTAGGCAAGAAATGCGATAAAATGAGTATTGATTATGATAAAATGAAAATGAAAGGGAATTTCCTGGTTTATAAAGGTGTGGCGCTTAAAATGGAGACTGATATGGGTACCGTAAAAATGAACCTTGTTGCAGATAAATTCGTCGAAAATCCCGAAATTCCTGCCGGAAAATTTGAAATTCCTGCTGACGTGAAAATTACAGAGAATTAAAAGAGTTTGATATTCTTCTTCAAATAGCCTGGAAAAATTGACGGTTCATTAAGGTAAAGCTCCGGAAACGACTGGTATTTGGAGCTTTAATATTATCAAATGAATCTCAACGGCCGAAGGATTTATAAAGTACCACGCTGGAAATCGAATTTCTACCAGCTGATCGGGAAATAGTCTTTCAGAAACTTTCCACTCCAGTGTTTACCTGTATTTGCACCATCGATAAACGGATCACAAACGCGGGCTGCACCGTCCACAATATCCAAAGGCGGCTGAAAATCATGAACTTGCTGTTTGTGTTTTGCCAATTCTGCGGGATCTTCGTCAGTAACCCACCCTGTATCCACTGCATTCATAAAGATGCCATCTTTCGCAAGATCGCTGGCAGCCGTATGCGTCATCATGTTGAGGGCTGCTTTCGCCATGTTGGTGTGCGGATGGCGGTCGGCTTTTTTAAAACCATGAAACTTTCCCTCCATCGCCGAAACATTTACGACATGTTTCTTGCCCGTATAGTCTTTTCGCATCAATGCCGTAAGACGATTACAAAGCACGAACGGCGCAATGGAATTGACGAGCTGGACTTCCACCATTTCGAGGGTCTCGATTTGTCCGAGCTTTAGACGCCAGCTATTTGTTTTTCTTAAATCGACCTGCTGAAGATCGGCATCTAATTCGCCTTCCGGGAAAACTTCCCTCGCTTCGATCGAATTGTCAAACTTATAAGGTACTTGCGAAAGTTGTGCCGAAGCCCTGATGCCGATACCGGGTGCCTGACCGTTCCAGGTAACCGCTAATGCTTTATTGGATTCTGTTCCTGTGTGATTAAAATTTTCAATCTCTTTCAAACACTGCTGATGATGCGAAAGGAGCAGTTGAACTTCATCGGAATGCTGATGAAACGGCAGCAGTTCATTGGCCATTAAATGGGTGTAGAAACCCGAAGGTCTCCGCACAGTTTGCGCAGCATTATTGATCAGGATATCAAGTCTTTCATATTTCTGTTCTACATACGAAGCAAACAACTCAACACTTGGAATATGTCTTAAGTCAAGTCCATAAATATGCAGACGGTGGCTCCACACTGAAAAATCTTTTTCTTTGGCAAACCTGATCGCAGAATCGGCCGGAAAGCGTGTAGTGGCAATAATAGTAGCGCCCGAGCGTAACATCATTAAAGTTGCATGGTAACCGATTTTAAGCCTCGATCCGGTGATAAGTGCCACCTGACCTGTCATATCACATGTCTGGAACCGCTTCGCATAATTCAGATCGCCACACGCTTTGCACATCGAATCATAGAAATGGTGGATCTCGGTGTAGGGCTTTTTGCAGACGTAACAATTTTGTTCGGAATTAAGAAAATGTTTCTCCCTGGCAGCGTCCGATGCAGGCAATGCTATTTGTGAAGGTGCTTCGAACACACTAACTGTCCGTGCGCTCCGGATGCTTGTCGCAGCACGTGCCTTCCGGTTATCCGCGATTTCTCCTTGTCTTCGGGCAACCTTTACGCTTTTGTTTCGCTTGTATATTTCGGCTTTGTCGGGTCGGGTAATTTGTCCGGCGGCTTTCATCAGTTTAAGGCGCTGTTCTTCTGATAATTGTATTATTTGATCGCCGTTTTGCAATAAATATTCTAAAACTGAAATACAGCTGTTTATTTCTACTTCGGTTAATATTCCCTTTTGTTCCGCACTATTCTCCATTCTCGATCCCATCTTTCTTAGGGCGCAAAGATAAGGATGTTTCGGGTACGGTTTCTTTTTTCTTGATGGCAGTATTCAATTCTGATTTTACAGGTCTATATGATCTATTTTGGGTACACGTCATTAATCATTGTTCAGGCGAAAGCTTTCTAAGATCGAAAGTATTATCTTTTTCGGTCAAACGGTGAGTAACGTGCCAGAGCCGGTATTTTTGAGCGTTTTTCGACTATTTTTGTCCGACCATTTTTAGAATTATTTATGAGACTGTTGATATTACTCTTCCCCTTATTACTGATGGATCCGGGAATGACTATGAATTCATTCAGAGCCAGGCAGATGAATTATACCAGGGTAAGAGAAGCCTATATTGCCAAAGAGAAAATCGTTGATAAAACGCTTACTGCGCGTTCAATCTCACACAATAACCTTCGGATTTACCTCCGTGCATTCAAAACCGAAAAGAAGATTGAGCTATGGGCAAAAAACACTTCCGACTCTGTTTTTGTGCAAATCAAGGAATTCTCCATTTGTGATCTCTCGGGCGATATCGGGCCGAAGCGGCGTTATCGTGACTTACAGGTTCCCGAAGGATTTTACCATATCTCCAAACTGAATCCATACAGCAGGTACTATTTGTCGATGGAGATTAACTATCCGAATGCATCCGACAGCGTCAGGGGTGTTCGCGGCCACCTGGGAAATGAAATTTACATTCACGGTTCCTGCCTCTCATCGGGGTGTCTTGCAATGACGGATGACAAGATCAAGGAACTGTATGTTTATTGTATTGAAGCCTACAACAGCGGACAGGAAGAGATCGGCATGACCATCTTCCCTGCTCAATTGAACGATGCCAAATATGCAGGATTAATAGCCGGAAATAGCAGGAGCAAGGATAAAATCAGTTTATGGGCTGATCTCAAAAAGAGTTATGATCTGTTTAACAAGACAAAGGTTCCGCCAAATGTGAAGTTTCTTAAAGATGGAACCCATCAGGTGAACTGATTCCTCGCAATAACGATCCAACTATATACCGGGATTTCCATTATTGAAATTCCCACCAGGCTGCACTTCTCCTGATCTAACAGGACCTGTCAACAAAGCACCGAAACCCGACTTGCGGGTAGCTTGCTTATGTGCTGGCTTTTTATATATTCCAGAAAAATCTTTCTTTTGTCTTTGAAGTTGCACCAATTTTTCTGTAAAATTTAATCGCATCTTTATTAAAATCAGGTGTCTGCCATTGAATAATTTTACAATTTTCATCCTCAGCATAATTTCTTACATGGCTCATTATCAAGCTACCTATACCTTTACCTCTAATAGATTCTCGAAGGTACAAACAATCCAAATAAACATAAAAATTAGCATCCCAACTAGAGAATTGCTTCATAAAAGTAGCATATCCAACTAAAATATCAGTTTGTTCAGCAACTATACATTTGACATTTCTGTCTGATTCGAAAAAATTACTTTGAATTACTTTAAGCTTATCTTTAGAGTTATATTCAGCCCTTTCATAAGCCGAATGCTCTTGACATAAAAGAAGAATCTGTTCGCTATCAAATATATTTGCTGGTCTAATTGTTATATCAAACATTAACAAGTGCATTTAATTATTTGACCTTTTGAATTATCAATTCCATCTGTTGCATATCCGTCAAATTTCCACCATTCTATTCCACCTATCAACTCCTTTACTTTAAACCCAAGCTTAGTCATTTTTAAGGCTCCTTTTGTCGATGCGTTACACCCTATCCCATCGCAATAACAAACATAAGTAATTGTCTTATCTAAATGCTTTGTCGTATTTTCATCCATTTGTCTATGGGGTATATTAATTGCTCCAGGAATATGTTCTTTATCATATCCAAATGGCTGTCTTGTATCAACTGGTAAAACCTTTTCACCTCTTTCTAGTGCTGTAAATAAATCAGAAGGATCCATTTCAAAATCAAGCTTACTTTGATAAAATTCGATTTGTTTATCCATAGGTTTATTAATATTAAATGTTTCAGGAATAAACAATCTTTATTGCAATATTGTTGAAGTTTCGTTGCATTGAAGCTTGCACATAATCGAGTCACGCAAGGGAAATTCACCCTCACGTTCTCACGGAACCGTGCTTGAAACTCTCGCTTCACACGGCTCTTCTTGTTTAATCACAAAAGTGTAAACACTTTATGGATTTACCAATTTCCAGTGAGGAAAGAGTAACGGAAATTCCGTATACTTTTTCCGCAACCATCTTATTGAAGCCATTTTGTAAAGTCCTTTCTCCCATTTTACCCATTTAAGTAATCGTGTATTGAGTTGATTCCAGATTTCACGTGTATGGTTCGATGAAAACTTGCAGTAGTAATTGATGATGCCCTGAATAATTGGGCGTAACTCACTTGCTATTACTTCCAACGGTTTTCTTCGTTTGTGAATGTTCAATTCCCTGAACTTTTCCACCACGCTATTCTTTGATTTTCTACTCATGAACATACTGGGCATAAGCATCATTTTACCGTTTACTTTGACCCAGTGTGGGCGAATGGTGAAGCCCAGAAAATCGTAACTCTTTGGATATTTCTTTTCTGATCTTCCCCTGACATTTACAATTTTGGTTATAACGGGATGTAACGTTAGCTTGCATTTTTGAAGTCGTTCGCCTATTCTTTTCAACATGAAACTGGCTTGTTTCTCCGTTTTGCAATGTACCACCACATCATCAGCATAGCGTTCAAAGGGCTTTTCCGGATGATTTATTTCCATCCATTTATCAAAACCCACGTGCAGGAACAGGTTGGCAAGTAGTGGACTGATTACGCCCCCTTGCGGAGTGCCTGTCAGTCGGTCGATATACGTGCTGTCCTGTTGCACAATCCCTGCCTTGAGCCACCTTTCAACGTATAACAAAATCCATTTATCCTGACAATAAAACCGTACCGCTTTCATAAGCAAATCATGGTCGATGGTATCGAAGAACCCTTTAATGTCCATGTCGATAACAAAATCATGATCGTACGTATTCCTATTTGCTTGTTCTACCGCCTGATGACAATTTCTTGCTGGCCGGTATCCAAACGAACTGTTGTGAAAGTGTGGTTCTAAGATGCGTTCCAAATGTGTTTTAGCTACTTGCTGTGCGATGCGGTCTACCAGTGTTGGGATGCCTAATTTACGTTCGCCTCCGCCTTTCTTTTTGATGGGTACTTCTTTTACGGGCATCGGAAAATAACTACCAGAAGTTAACCGGTTCCATAGTTTGTACAGTTCGGTTTTCAGGTTGTTGTCCAACCATTCCCAATCCATATCATCTACGCCGCCGCTTCCTTTGTTGGCTCGTACTTTCTTATACGCCTGTAAAACCATTACCCTGGTAATTGGCTGTGATTTTATTTCATAATAGTCAATCATCGCATTGCTGCTTGTTGTTAATTAATGAAATGTAAACAAGCTAAGTCCTTCGCTCCACTTCCATTACAGAAGTTTCATCACTACTACGGCTTAGTCTGCCACCGATACTTCATACAATCCCTGTATGGCTGCTTCCCTTTGCGGTTAACAGTGCAGTACCGACTTCTCTTGTTCCGTACAAAACCCTGTATTGCCTTCCTGCCAACTTAATCCCGGATGCCATGTAAACAGTAATCAGGTTTCCTTTACACTTATAACGAACACAAACGTAACTGCCCGCTTTCGACATCTCCTGTTGCTTTTACGAGACTTCATAGTTGGTTTAATTTATTCAGCTCGACAATACCCACCTACAAGGATCAAGTCCCTGTTTTTCCTTATAGTTCACCACCGAGGGAGTTTCCGCCCAACGCAGCATAAGGTGGTTTGCAAACTACTCCTGAAAGTCGTCAGCGGAAGACCAATTCCTTTGTTAATGTTAATGATTCCCCAGCTCAGTTCGCTCGGCTTCGGCTTTCGTTTTATCACCGCTAAAGGGCTTCCATCTTTTGTACAGCATTCTTCCCGTTTCCATGGGTTGATTCAAGACACACACGTTCCGCAGCTACACGCGGTGCGGGAGTTTCCCGATCAACTTCCACGGAGTGCCGCACTTCAAATTTACGCTTTACTTTAAACGTAGCACCGAAACCTCACCTTCCTTTAGAACGACTGCGCTAAAGGGGGTCCGAGGCGATGTTTATTTATTATGAAAAAATGCGCCACATCTTACTGAACCAGTGTATAGGGAACCGTACGTATTGTGGTGTGAATGGCTCTCCCTGTTATGGTTACATCCAAGGGCAGTCCACTCGATTAAGCACAGGGTTTTTATTCATCTCATCCTTTACGATGTTAGTAATGTAATGCCGGTTAAATCTGCTTTCCCGTTTTTCAGGAATTCGTAGGTCATCCGATCAGCTTGACAGTCAATAAACCGGATCCCTTTCAAACTCTTGTTTTTAAAGAAAGTGTTAATAAGCGTTGAATTCCGGAATATCACCTTTTTAAAGGCGCAGTTTTCAAAAGAGCAGTCCTCCAAAGTACCATCGAAGACTATATCGGCAATCTGGGCATCAATAAAAGAGGTGCGGTTCCACATAGCATTAGCAATTGTATTTTTCTCTAAGCCACCAGATCTAATCATCACTCCGGTAAAATCGGCACCGGTAAAATCGCAGCCGTAGATATAGCTTTGTGAAAATTCAGTTTCTTTCAGTGAACAGTCCTTAAAAAGGTTGTTGGCTAAGTTAGTACTCTGAATGAGGCTGCCGCGGAATTCGGAATCTGAAAAGTCACAGCTATCAATATTATTGCTTTTAAGAAGAAGCCCAGACATATCTGAACCAATAAAAAGGCAGCGCTGCATGTTAGATGAACTGAATTTTTCATGCAGATTTTTCAACCCGGAAAAGTCAGCATCCACCCAGTTTCCACGTGACAAATCCCAGCTTGGCTTATTCTTCTGCTTTTCGGATGGCAACTCAGCCGATTGCTTAACCAAAGGCTCTCCGGATATCATTTCTGTCACCATGGATTGGAAGTCTTCTGAAAAATAGTTCAGGTCAACACCTAAAATTTTCGCGAGCCGGATAAAAGTAATAATATCCGGAAATGATTCTCCGCGTTCCCATTTTCCAACTGCCTGTGAACTGATGAATAGGCGCTGAGCAAGCTGGGCTTGCGAAATATTTATTTTTTTTCGTGCTTCGGCAATTTTGCTGCCAATCATCTTGTTTTCCATATATAGCATCTTTTGTTTATTCGACACAGCAAAGATATGCGGATTCACTTCCGGAATCAGCAATACTACAAATCCGATTCGTTGTAATCAGGCTATTTATAGTTGTATTTTGACAACCAGTAGTTGTATGTGTTGAAATTTAAGGTGAATTTCTTTTTTGGATCAGGAAACTACCTGTAAAAGCTACTTTTCAATTTACTGGTTTCCTGTCAACGAGGCGCCGAAACCTGGCTTGGGTAGCCTTCTGTTAGCGGTTCGTTGTTTTTCTTTCGTTATAATTTCATTCCTTGAATTAAAATTGCTGTCTTAATTGACTGGTCTTTTAGGTGTAAAAATTTCTTTCGATCTTCGTCTAGTTTAAAGTTGTCAAAATCTTTTTGTGTTTCAAATTCTACAAGATGGATTTCGTAAGGTTTGTCAATATTATTTTCTATAAAGGCATTTTCTGTCGGTCTGACTCGTAATAAAAGCCGGCCGTTATACTTTAAAATTGTCGGTATAGCAATGCTTTCAAATTCATCAAAAACTTGTTCCTGACCGTCGACGATGTAAATTAGTTGAGTTATAAATATCATTCGTTTAGCAGTTTATCAAATGCGTAAATAAAATTGTTAAGTCTTTCAGTTGTTTCATTGTCAATTTTAAGATCTTCCGGATTAAATTTTCCTTTTATCCCTTGAATTAACAAAGTTGTTTCGTCCGTAAATTTTGCCATTGTAGTTTTCATTATTAGTATCAATTCTTCGTGTCCTTTCTGTCCACTTGCAGAAGCAGTAATAAGACCACTTGGTTTGTTTGAAAATACTGTTGTCGAAATGCACCATTCAATAGCGTTTTTCAGTCCACTTGGAATACTAAAAACATATTCAGGCGTACAAATAATTATTCCGTCCGATTTATCGATTGCGTTTCTAAATGCTACAATTTGTTCCGGAGGATTGTCTGTCGAAAGTTCCGGGTCAAAATGTGGAAGTGTTTTTAAGTCGTTAAAAATTTCCAGGTTAAACACATTCTCTGTCAAAATTGCTATTTGTTTTACAAGTTTTAAGTTTGCAGAATTTGAACTTGCACTTCCAATAATTGCTAATATGTTTTTCTTTTTGGTCATTTAATTTATGTTGTTTCTTGTCTGCTGGGAGTTTCGGTACAATGACCGCTAATAATCTGAATAAACGTCTGTTTTAGTGGCGTTTATTTTTTGCAGGCCGTATTTTTTTCAATTAATCCAAGGGAACTATAAGTATTGGTATTTTTGATTCTTTTATGACTTTTTCAGACACTCTTTCTACAAATGCATTGTAAAAAAAACCATGTTCATGATGCCCGGCAATAATTAGATCAACATTTAACTTCTTAGATTCTTCTATTATCATTTCAATAGTTGCACCTTGTACAAGTAAGCCTTCTGCATCAACTCCTTTTTTCTTGAGCATAGTAGTGTATTCTTGAAGTAGCTTATGTTCTTTTCGAAGATCTGATGCTAAATTATCTCTTACATATTGGGGTCCAACTTCATTACCAACAAAATCGGGATCTGGAGCAGCTATATGCATTAGCCATAATTTTGAATTGAACGATTCAGCCAATTGAAATGCTTTATCAATTAGTAGCATTTCATTTTTATTAAAATCGATTGTAACTAATATGTTCTTCATGTCTATTTATTTTAATGGACTATAACGATTGTGTAAAATTACCAGTGTTTATTTCTGTATTATCTATTGAAAAAAATGTGTTTTTATATCTCTACTTTAGAAATATTTAAACGCGTTACTTTCAATTCCCGAAAATCTCTCAAGCTGGTAGAACAGTCAATTCAAAAAAATATTTCAGGAACCGACACTGTTTCACCTAGCAATTAAACTGCCCAACAGCTAGTATATATCAGAAAGTTAATAGTACTTTTCTGAGCCTTTCACTATTTTCGATTCGTTCGGTTTTTTCATTGTGGTCTTATTGTTTGATGTTGTATTATAACAAAAATAGCAGATATTTAGTAAATAAATCTATTTAGTGTCTTTATTTAATTTTTGATTTTATAAATTAACTGGCTGTGAACTATCAAGCGGACTAACCTTCCAAAAATTAATCAAGGCAAAACAGTTTCTAAATTGTATAAGCTGATATGTCATCGAAAAAAACCATCGGTTTCCGGACAGCCGACGGGTCTTTTAAATTAGTAGCAGGATTCAGAATTTATCCTGCGACGGTAGCACTAACAGTACTGCTCCACGGACCGGTCTCTCCGCATGTGTTGACCCAGCGCAACCAGTAAAAAGCGGTCCTTCCTGCGTATTTGCCTTCGATCGTTACAACACATGGGGTGCGTGTGGAAGTAGCAATATACGTGAGTTCGGAGCACTCAACAGGAGCGACGCCATCGATTTTTATCCAGACTTCGCAACCATAGATCCCCACCGGCTTGCCCCTTCGGGTGGGAGTGGCCTGATCGACAAAACAGACACTGTGCTGTAGCCTTTTGGAGAAGTCAATCTTGCCCAAAGGCGCAGTAGCGGGCTTTGGTCGTGGCGTGCGTGTACCTTTTCTCACAGTTACACCCATCAATTCGCGATCACGATCTGATACGCGTGTGTTGAAGGCCAGCCATTGTTTAACAAATGTGCGCAATGATTGCTGGTACAATTTGCGCGCATCGTTTTTTGCCTGTACATCACCTGCATCACGGTTCGTTTTTACTTTCGCCTGGGCAAAACCTTCGATCCAAACACCCTGGACGGTTTTCAATGTTGTAAAATCACTGGCAGGAATACCCCACGGTACTAATTGAGGTTCTGTGAAGCTGACCAAATTTCCCTGCCACAAATTAAACTCAGCGTCTCCCGCCGGTAAATAATCTGCCATTTTATAAGTTTTTAATGAGCATATCAAAAAACGAATCAAATTAAAACCACCTGGTTTTTTCCCAAC
>Ga0209386_1000082_pt1 | contig 48600 bp, 50 predicted proteins | sample NGEPertwo_FD_184510 | JGI IMG/M metagenome (GOLD analysis project Ga0209386, IMG submission 184510) | Arctic peat soil microbial communities from the Barrow Environmental Observatory site, Barrow, Alaska, USA - NGEE Permafrost154B-two... | ecosystem: Environmental > Terrestrial > Soil > Wetlands...
CCCATAACATCACCCATGTAATCATCAGGGACAAATATTTCTATATGCATGATTGGCTCCAGCAAACAAGGTTTCGCTTCCACAATACCTTTTTTAAATGCAAGAGATGCTGCGATTTTAAAAGCCATTTCATTTGAATCCACATCATGGTATGAACCATCATACAAAACTGCCTTCACGCCTACAACCTTGCGTCCTGCAAGCGGGCCCTTCTCCGTACATTCTCTCAGCCCTTTTTCAACAGCAGGCACATAATTCTTTGGTATTGAACCGCCAAAAAGTTTTTCTTCGAATTCAAATTCTTCTGTTGAAGGGGAAAACTTAATATGCACATCCCCGTATTGACCAGCTCCCCCAGATTGCTTTTTGTGTTTCCCCTGAACATCCGAAGAACCTTTAATCGTTTCTCTGAATGCAATTTTTCGGTCAACAGCAACGACTTCTGTGGAGAATTTTTCTTTCAGTTTTGCCTTGATTATTCCAATTTGAATTTCTCCCTGTCCGCCTAACAGGGTTTGATGTGTTTCATTATTCCTTTCGAGCCTGAATGAAGGGTCTTCCTCCATCAGCCTGTGAAGCCCCGTGCTTATTTTCTCGTCTTCCCCCTTTACCTTTGGTTCTACTGCCAGATATAGGGAAGGTTCCGGAAATTTAATTGGCGGATATGTTATCTGATTTGCCTTGTCGCAAAGTGTATCTCCAGTATGCGTAAACTGAAGTTTTGCAACAGCAACGATATCTCCCGCTTCCACTTCTGCTGATTCCCCCTGGGTTTTACCTCTCAAGAAAAACATGGCTCCCAGTTTTTCCATTTTGGCTGATTTAGTGTTATATATCTCCTGTCCAGGTTTAAATTTACCTGAAATCACCTTCACTAGAGAGATTTTCCCAAGAAATGGATCTGCAATCGTTTTAAATACAAATCCGGAGGCTGGTGCCGCAGAATCTACTTTTCTTATGACTTCATTGTCATTCATATCTACTCCTACATAATCTTTGTGTTCAGTAGCAGTAGGAATGTATTTTATTATTGCATCCATAACTTCTTTAATACCTGTCCCTTTTATGGATGAACTTTGTAAAATTGGTGCAATATCTCCAGATTTAATACCATTATGCAGTCCTGTCTTGAATTCCATTTCTGTAAATGGCTCTCCTGAAAAGAATTTTTCCAGAAGTTCTTCAGATGTTTCTGCGATAGCTTCATTTAATGAAGCTTTGTCATCAAAAGTGACTACTGAAACACCAAATTTCTCTTTTAACTGATTTATAACTTTTCCGGTATCAACATTTTCTTTGTCAATTTTACTTAAAAGGAAAAACCTTGGGATGTCAAATTCGTTACATGTGTTCCACGCCTTTTCGGTTCCCACCTGGATTCCTGCAGATGCATCAACCAGGATAACGGCAGCTTCAACAGCTCTCATAGCAGAATTAACTTCGCCTACGAAGTCAAAAAAACCCGGAGTGTCAATAAAATTAATCTTAACCTTGTTATATTCAACTGGCACTATCGAAGTACTGATTGAGTATCCTTTTTCTATTTCCATCTTGTCATAGTCAGATACTGTGTTTCCGTCTTCAACCTTTCCTAGCCTGTTAATAACGCCTGTTGCAAGTAGTGCAGCCTCCAAGAATGTAGTTTTTCCACACCCTCCATGTCCAACTAGTGCAACGTTTCTGATAGTGTCGCTTTTATAGCCCTTCATATTTAGACCTCCTATTTTTTTATTGAGTTAAATGAAGTATAACATTGTTAAACTCAAATATCAAATACTAATTGGCCACAATACAGGTAAAAAAAACCAATACAGTTCCAGTCAACCTGGAAGCGGATTGGTTTTTTCTTTACATGGCAAGCCCGCCAAGGGCTTGCTGCAACTTGTTTGTTTTGTCGTTCTATTCATACCTCAAGGCTTCAATAGGATCCAGTTTTGCAGCTTTTCTGGCTGGATATATACCGAAAAACATACCGACCATGGCTGAAAACAGAACCGCAAACAGAACAACAAGAGGACTTATCACAAGTTCCGCTCCAGCAATGGACATACCGATTACGGCAATTCCAGAACCTAAAGCAGTGCCTATTACTCCACCGATTGCAGAAATGATCATTGACTCAATTAAAAACTGGATAAGTATATCTTTTGTTCTTGCTCCCAGAGCTTTTCTGATACCTATCTCTCTAGTTCTTTCTGTAACAGAAACAAGCATTATATTCATGATTCCAATTCCTCCTACAACCAGAGAAATGCCTGCAATTGCTCCTATTGCAAGGGATAGTGTGCCTAAAATCTGATCTACTGTTCCTTGTTGTGATTCCACTGAATCGGAAATATAAAATCCTTTTTCAGTCCCTTTTATTTTTTCTAGATAGTTTACCATGGCATCAGATGTTTGCTTGATGTTATATCCATCTCCAATATATATGTTTAGCATACTTGCATTAATTTCCAAGCCCCCTTGGATTGAAGTATATGGCGAATATGCCGTATAAGCACTTGTTGACATAAGCCCGCTGAAAAGGCTTTTTTCTTCCGCATAAACACCAACAATAACAAATTCTCTCATGTTCCCGTTGACGTTAAGGTTCATTATTCTCCCTACCGGATTCTCGGTATTAAAAAAGATTTCCGCGCCTTTCTTTTCGATCACGATGTAGTCCCTTTTCCCCTTCAAGTCAGAATTACTGATCATTCTTCCATGAATAATGTTCATTTTCTTGAATTCGTCAAAGCTGCCGGCGACGCCTTGAATTGACCAATTACCCTTTACTCTTCCTACTGTCGTTTCTGATTGAATGCTGAGATACGGATCAATATATGCAAGTTCTTTCTCAAATCTAACTGAAAGAGCATCAATGTCTTCCTGAGAAAAGGCTGCATTCGGACCGATGATCATGTCTGGGTTTTCGCGCCAGTTAGGATAAATCATCACGTTATTTTTTCCAAAGCTTTCAAATTCTTTAGAAACAGTCGCCTTAGCACTGTCTCCTATTGATGTAATGGCAATAACAGAACTTATCCCGATAATAATTCCAAGCATGGTAAGAAATGATCTCATTTTATTTGATCTAATCGAATTAAGTGCTAATTTTATATTTTCCAGAAATAGCATTACAGCGCCTCCTGTTTCATATTTTCATTTTCTTTATCGCTGGTGATTTCACCATCAAAAAACGTAATAATTCTATCTGTATACTTTGCAATATCATGTTCATGGGTAACAATGATGACAGTGTTTTTATCTTCCTTGTTTAATTTTCTAAATATCTCCATAATCTCGATGGATGATTTAGAGTCTAGGTTTCCAGTCGGTTCATCAGCCAGAATAATCGGCGGTTTATTGGTTAATGCTCTGGCTATGGCAACCCTTTGGTTTTGGCCTCCCGACAGTTCATTAGGCATATGATGATATCTGTCACCCAACCCTACTCCATTTAACAGTTCCATCGCTCTGCGTTGCCTTTCCTCTTTGGGGATTTTTGCATAAACCATTGGAAGCTCCACATTTTTCAAAGCCGTAGTTCTCGGTATTAAATTGAAAGATTGAAAAATGAAACCAACATTTTTATTTCTGACCTGGGAAAGCTGGTCGTCCGTTTTTTCGCTTACATCGACGCCCTCAATATAATAGTTCCCCCCTGTCGGTCTGTCAAGGCAACCAAGAATATTCATTAAGGTAGACTTGCCCGACCCGGAAACTCCCATTATTGCAACAAATTCTCCTTCTTTAATTGTTAGATTTATATCTTTTAATGCTTCAACATTTATAGTGCCGTTTTTATATGTTTTATAAATATTCTCCAGCCTGATAATTTCTTTACTCATTTGTACTTCCCGCCTCTTCCTGAATTTGAACAGCCATGCCATTCTTCAAGTCGAATCCCGGGCTTAAAATAATTTTATCCTTCACCTTTAGCTTCGTGGAAATCACTTCTATTTTCATTGCTCCTTCAATACCCAGTTTTACAGGTATGATTTTTACCGTATTATCAGCATTCAACAATACAATACTATTCTCCCCTGTTTCGGGATCTTCCAGTATGGCATCAATAGGTACTATCAAAGCCTTTTCCTTGCTCTGAATTAAAATACTTGCTTTTGCAGAAACACCCGAAATAATGTTTGTCTGTCCTTTATCGATTGAAATTATAACAGGAATAATCATTTCCTTCGATGCAGCATCTTTGCTTTCTCCTGTGGATGCTATTTTTTCAACCTGTCCGGAAATAATCACATTTCCAGTTACTTCTGCTTTTATTTTCACTTTTTGGCCAACTTTGATTTTGCAGATATCGAATTCACTTACTTTAACTTTCATCTTTAAGTTATTCAAATCCTCCACAACAAACAATGCCTCGGAATTAATTGAACTGGAAGCCACTTTTCCGGCAACCGCATTAATTCTGGTAACAGTTCCATTGATTGGGCTTTTAATGCTTGTTTTATCCCCGATGTCATAAGACTGAACTGTCAATACATCATTATCATACAAGCTCTTCTTTTGAATAAGTTCGTCCTTAGATATTGCCCCTTCATCAAACAGCAATTTTGCATTTTCATATTGTGTTCTTGACAGGCTGAGCGCATTGGCCGCTTTTGCATATTGACTTTGTATATCACTGGCATTTAATCTGGCTAAAGTTTGGCCTGCAACTACCTGTTCCCCTTCCTTCACCAGGATGGAAGATATTTCATTGGCTGAAGAAGACATGATTTCTGCTTTTTCGGCTCCTTCTATGGTTCCATTAATTGAAACAACCTCCTCAATATATCCTTCCGTCACTTCCCCTGCAGATACAATGGTTGCACTGTTTTTTGGAGGTATCAAAAAAACAGCAGCTGCGATTAACAGGATCAATACCCCGATTCCTATCACGAGCCCTTTTTTCTTCTTGCTCCATTTGACTTTATTTTCATTTTTCTTAAACATTTTTCCTTCCCCTTATATCTAGTTTCAGTTCTCCATATTCTTAAAATATGGCAGCCTGGCTGCAATCATTGTTACAATTAAAGCGAAAAATAATCTTCCAAGGGTTACAACTAAAACATTTGCCCCCGCCACATAAAACAAAAATCCAGTTTCAATGATGCCGTGACATAAGTACATGAAAACTGCGACCAGTGCCATGTCTTTTCTTGAAAGGGGCGTTCTTTTATTGATTTCAATAATAGTCCCGGCCCCATAGGTAACACCCATGAATACTGCGACAAGCAATGGAAATACCGCATTTTTGCTCATACCCATTATCTTACCAAAACCCTCCAGTTTTGTTGCGACTTTTTCTATGATTTTATAAACCATCAGTATTTCTACTATAATCATTAGAGGGATCAAAACTTTGAGAAGATTAAATATCGTCGTAATTGCGCCATTAACCATTTCATTTATGATAACATCAAATGTTGCACTCATTTAAAAATCCCTCCCAGCCAGCCAACTAACAGCCCTATAAATATTGCCAAAGCAATTCGAAATAACGCAATTTTCACTGGCGGTAACCCAATTTTTTTTGAAATTGCCGATTCCACGGGCAGAGAGTGAACGGTTAAAGTTATCATTGCTATTGTCGTGATTTGAGCCATGCTGAAATCAAAAGACCTCATCGCAGCAATGACACCATATTCATCCGTAAACACTCCTGTAATAATCGGTACGATTGCATTTCCCGGCAACCTGAACAATCCCATGCCTGGTTCAAAAAAATTCTGAAGCCATGGCATGATTGGGGAGTATTTTATTATAACTACGACGAAATAGACGGGAAGCATAATTTTAAGTAGCATCAATCCTGTCTTAAGGCCTTTTATGGTGCCATCCTTTAATGCTGTAATAAAAATGTTCATTTAAAACTCCGCTGTTTTTGGTGTTCTTGGGAACGGTTGCACGTCTCTGATGTTGCTCATTCCCGTAATATACATGATGATTCGTTCAAATCCCAAACCGTAACCGGCATGTTTCACGCCGCCATATTTTCTAATGTCCAGATACCACCAGTACTCCTTCTCATCAAGTCCCATTTCAGCCATACGTCCTTTAAGCAGATCAATACGCTCTTCTCGCTGGCTTCCGCCAATAATCTCTCCCACGCCGGGGACTAAAAGATCCATAGCTGCTACGGTCTTATTATCGTCATTCATTCTCATATAGAACGCTTTAATATCCTTTGGATAATCTGTTACAAATACAGGTTTTTTGAATATTTCTTCAGTAATGTAACGCTCATGTTCGGTTTGAAGATCAATCCCCCACTTCACAGGAAACTGGAATTCTTTTTCAGACTGTAAAAGCATTTCAACAACTTCTGTGTAAGTAATTCTGGCGAAATCACAGTTCACTATTGCATTTAATTTTTCAGTCAGGCCTTTCTCTATAAAGCTGTTGAAGAATTCCATTTCTTCAGGTGCTTTTTCAAGTACAAAGTTAATAATATACTTAATCATAGCCTCTGCCAATTCCATATTGTCCTGCAGATCAGCGAAGGCAACCTCTGGCTCTATCATCCAGAATTCAGATGCGTGCCTTGCAGTATTAGAATTTTCGGCTCTGAAGGTAGGTCCAAAGGTATACACATTTCTGAAAGCCATGGCAAAGGTTTCGGCCTCAAGCTGTCCGCTTACTGTCAGACTTGTTTCTTTCCCGAAAAAGTCTTCACTGTAATTTATATTGCCCTTTTCATCCTTTGACGGGTTATTCATATCCAGAGTTGTTACTCTGAACATTTCTCCTGCACCCTCAGCGTCGCTTCCAGTGATGATTGGTGTGTGCACATAGACAAAATTGTTCTCCTGAAAAAACTGATGAATTGCATATGCGACCAAAGATCTCACTCTGAAGACGGCAGAAAAAGTATTGCTTCTAGGTCTCAAATGTGCAATTTCTCTTAGGAATTCCAAACTGTGTCTTTTCTTTTGAAGGGGATAATCAGAATCGGAACCCGCTTCAACAACGACTTCTAAAGCCTTTATTTCAAAAGGCTGTTTTGCTTCTGGCGTCATTAAAAGTTTTCCTTTTACCATCAAGGCAGCCGCTATCGGTGCTTTTGATATTTCTTCAAAGTTGGCAATAATTTCTTCTTCATATACAACCTGGACTGATTTAAAGAATGATCCGTCATTTATCTCAACAAATCCAAATTTGTTTGAACTTCTATTGGTCCTGATCCATCCTCTGATGATTACTTCCTGATCTGCATACTTTTCAGTACTTCTGAATAGTTGCCTAAGCTGAATGTCTTTCATCTTATTTCTCTCCTTTTCCTAAAGAAAAGTTTGCCGAAGCAAACTTTCTTGGTATTTTTATAATGGTTTCATGGTTGGGAACAGAATAATATCTCTGATGGAAGGGGAGTTCGTAATCAGAATGATAACTCTGTCAATCCCTATTCCCAGACCTCCTGTAGGCGGCATTCCGACCTCTAAAGCATTTACAAAATCTTCATCCATCGGGTGAGCTTCTTCGTTACTACCGTCATCCAATTGCGCCTGCTGTTCTTTAAACCTTTGGTATTGATCTATTGGATCATTTAACTCTGAGAAAGCATTTGCCACTTCCCAGCAATTAATGAAAGCTTCAAATCTTCTTGTGATTCTTGGATCAATCGGATCTCTCTTTGAAAGCGGCGATATTTCCACAGGATATCCAATAACAAATATTGGTCCTTCCAGGTGCTTTTCACAATACTCTTCAAACAGAGCCGCTATAACCAGACCTCTTGAGATGGTATCTGCATGATCCAGTTTATATTTTTTAGCAACTTCTCTTGCCTGTTCATCTGTTTGAACTTCATCAAAGTCTACGCCAACCCACTTTTTAACTGCATCCTGCATCGTTATTCTTGCCCATGGCGGTTTCACGTCAAACTGTTTTCCCTGATACTCAATAACAGTAGTGCCATTTACCTTCATAGCCGCTGCTGCAATGACATTTTCAGTGATATCTATCATATCTTCCATATTGCCATATGCCTGATAAAGCTCCATGGATGTAAATTCCGGATTATGGTTTCTATCCATTCCTTCATTTCGGAACATTTTTCCCATCTCATATACTCTATCAAGCCCGCCGACAATCAGCCTCTTTAAATAAAGTTCATTTGAGATTCGAAGCTTCATGTCAATATCCAGGGTGTTGTGATGCGTTTCAAAAGGTCTTGCATTCGCTCCACCGGCAATTGTTGTCAATATAGGTGTATCAACTTCCAGAAAACCCTTTTCTTCCTCTAAATACCTTCTTATTTCCTTAATAATATTTGCTCTTATGATGAATGTCTCTCGAACCTCAGGATTCATAATAAGGTCAACATATCTTTGACGATATCTGATATCCTGATCCTTTAATCCCTGGAATTTATTAGGAAGCACCTGCAGCGATTTTGTCAGTAATGTAATCTGGCTGACTTTAATTGAAACTTCACCATGCTTCGTTGTGAAAATGTTTCCCACGACACCAACAATATCTCCAATATCATAGGTTACAAAAATCTGATATTCCTCTGGGGTAATAACATCCTGCCTGATATAACATTGGATTCTTCCCATTTTGTCTTGGATATCAATAAATGAGGCTTTCCCCATGTGCCTATTCGCCATGATTCTTCCGGCACAGGTAACAGTTTTGCCTTCAAATGCATCATAATTATTTTTAATATTCGTGCTATGGGCGTTAACATTCCATTCCTCAATTAAGAAAGGATTTCTTCCCATTTCCTGAAGTTTTTTCAGTTTTTCTCTTCTAATCAGTCTTTGTTCATTTAACTTCTCTTCAGAAAACTCTTCGACTTCTTCTGCCGCATGTAACTCTTTTATTTCAACATTACTCATTTCTGCTCCTTTACTTATATATATCTAAAATCTGATAATGCTTTATTCCTTCTAAAACCTGAATTTCAACCTTTTCGCCTTTTTTCTTGCCCAGCAGTGCGTCACCAACCAGTGATTCGTTTGAAATTCTGCCTTCGAAAGGGTCCGCCTCAGTTGATCCGACTATGATATATTCGAACTCTTCTTTGGACTCCATTAATTTAACTTTAACCTTGAGACCAATGCTGACACGATCATTGCTCATCTTGCTTTCATCTATAATCTTCGCTTTACGCATCATGTTTTCTAATTTATGTATTCTTTCTTCCAATTCAGCCTGCTCGTTTTTTGCAGAGTCGTACTCTGAATTTTCAGAGATATCTCCATATGAAATTGCTTCCTTAATTCTTTCAGAAACTTCTTTACGTTTTACTGAAACAAGCTCATCATGCTCCGCCACTATTTTGTCGTACCCCTGTTTGGTTAGTAGAATTTCATCTGTCATAATAATTTCTCCTTTCGACCTATCGTCGTATCGGTATATTATAAATTATACTTGCTTCTTTGTCAATTGGTTTGGCTCATTTCCATCTTGCTAAAACTCTCAGAATAGTATAAAATCAACTTGTTTGAAAAGGAGTATTATATGGTCTCAAAGTCTAATCTTAAATTTTACATTGCATTGATTTTTGCAGTTGTTATTTGGGCATCTTCTATAACAGTCACAAAACTGACCATTCAAGGAATTGGCCCGATTACCCTTTGTTTTTCAAGAGCCCTGGTTGCTTTCCTTTTTCTTTATCCCTTTGCTTTTAAAACTGGGTTTAAAATGAAAATGCTCTTAAGTAAAAATGCTATGGTCTACGGCGTATTCGGATATGGGGGAAACGTGCTGCTTCTGACCTTTGGTTTAAAATACTGTTCTGCAAACATATCTGCAATCATTCATGGGTTATTTCCTGTTTTTATGATTTTTTTAGGTTATTGGATGCTCTCAGAAAAAATTACAAAGGTTAAAATTTTCGGCATTTTCTTTTCCGTAATAGGAGTATCTGTTGCAACCATCGGTGATTTAACAAACAATTCAGGAACGCTTACCGGAATAATTCTGGTTGTTTTATCAGTTTTAACCTGGTCTTTTTACACTGTTTATGCCAAAAAAACCGCTTCAGGGGAAAATTCATTTGTGCTTACCGAGATTTGTCTTGGCGCTTCTGTAATATTTATTTTTCCCCTTTTTATTGGAGAGGTCATCTTCACAGGCATCTCCCTTCCTGCTCCTGAAACATTACTAAGCATCTTATATTTAGGATCCATGTCAGGGGGTATTGCTATTATCCTTTGGAATTATGGCATACGAAAGGTAAATTCTGCCGTATCTGGCATTTACTTTAACCTGATGCCTGTGTTCGGTCTTTTTTTCGCTGCTTTTATCGGTGAAAAAATCAATATTATTCAAATAATCGGATGCGGGCTCGTTCTCCTTGGGGTGTTCATTGGAACCAGTTCTGAAATTTCCAAAAGGCAAAACAGAATTTCAATCAGCCCGAAATAATCATTTGACTATCCTTATCAATTGAAGAAACCTGATGAGTAACCTGTAGAAAAAATCCATAAACTTTCCGTATGCTTCGGCTGCTTTTGGTCTTGAAAAAATCCAGACAGAAATAACAGCTGCTGTTAAAATCATCAGATAAGTCAGCCAATCCTGACCGTCAAAAATTCCATTTGCCATTACAATATAACGAATAACAATGTGCAAAATATAAACAGACAAGGTATTTTGACCCACTGTCACAAGCCAGGTCTTCTTTTTTGGTATCAATATCAAGAACACACCAATCCAGCAAAGTGCTGCAATTGACAATATAATTCTTACACCGGTTCCTTCTAAATTATTCAGACCTATGTTGACGTAGGCTGTTTTAAAGTACCATGCAGAAAGTGGAATTTCATTATACTTCAATAGAAATACTGAAAAAGCAATCAGAATGATTCCTGTCAGTATCCCAACCGTTTTTGGTATACGCTGTATCTTCTTTAAATGCTTTTCTTCACAAAAATAACCCAATAAGAAAAATGGCAGGAAACCAAAAATTCTGCCTAACGCCAGGGTTACTCCTAAAAATGGAATAATCCCAGCTATAAGTGAAATAAAGATACTTATTGGCAGAATATATTTTATTTTAGCCAGATCTTTAATGAAAAATCTGTATACAAACATATTCAAAAGATACCAAAGTGCCATGGTAGGCACTGTAATATTTATGGAAGCATTGCCATAAAGGGCATATCTGATTATATACATGCTAGGCATCAACACTAAATAGGGGAGCAGAAAAGTTTTAAATGCTGTATTTCTGCATTTCTCCACATTCTTAGAAAAGTACCCCGCTACAAATAAGAAACCCTGCATAATAAAGGAAAATGAAATAATATATATTAATCCCCCAAAAGTTCTAATGTCAAAAGTCGCACTTGTACTGATATAATGGCTAAGAACTACAAAAAAAACCAGAATTGCCTTCATATTATCAAATAAATAATCTCTTTTCATTTTTCTACCTGTTTTTAACTTTCTGAAGCAATTCTTTCATTGCAGTTGTATCTTTCACTGTGTTGATGGCTCTTCTGATATCCACTGATCCTCTGATCCCTTTTAAATACCAGGCCACATGCTTTCGCATTTCCCGCACCGCTACATATTCACCCTTCGCTTCAATGACGTAATCTAAATGCTTGAGCATAATTGAAATTTTTTCTTCAAGTGCAGGTTCTTCGGGTTTTTCCAAACCTGACCACAAAGCAAAAGCATCCCGAAATATCCAAGGGTTCCCCATGGATCCCCTGGCTATCATGACAAAATCGCAGCCCGTTTCCTCCATTAATTTTATGGCATCCTGACCGGAAGCTATGTCACCATTTCCAATAACGGGTATTCTGACACTCTCTTTCACCTGCCTGATAATATCCCAGTTTGCCTTGCCGCTGTAATACTGTTCCCTTGTTCTTCCATGAACAGCAACCGCAGATGCTCCCCCAGCCTCTATTGCCTTTGCAACTTCAATGGCATTTATACTACCTTCATCCCATCCTATTCTAATTTTTGCAGTCACCGGTTTATTTGAACTCTCTGCAGCCGCTTTTATCAAATCATAAATCAGATCCGGATTTTTAAGAAGAGCTGAGCCTTCTCCATTTCTTACCACCTTTGGCACCGGGCATCCCATATTAATATCAAGTAATACATTATCTCTGTTAGACAATGTCTTTGCTGTAAAACTGATTACCTCCGGTTCACTGCCGAAAATCTGGAAAGCAACGGGTTTTTCCTCCTCAAGAATCTCCAGAAGCTTCTCTGTGTTCTTATCTTTGTAATACAAACCCTTTCCGCTTACCATTTCTGAGTATACTAACCCAGCTCCCTGCTCTTTACAAATTCTTCTAAAGGAAGAATCCGTAATCCCTGCCAGAGGTGCAAGAAAAAAAGGATTATTAAGAATCACATCACCTATTTTTAAAGTACTCACTTTTTATCAGTCCCTCTATTCTTATCATATATTAATTGAAGTCCCTCCAGCGTAAGCAGCTTATCAACAATGTCTATGCATTCTACTCCTTTTTCGATGAGTGTTGCCAGGCCTCCTGTTGCAATAACCTTGGGCACTTTACCTGATGGTGTAACATTTTGAAGCTCAATTTTCATTTTTTTAACAATATAATCGACCATTCCCATATGCCCGTAAACTAAACCTGACTGCATACTTTCTATGGTATTTCTGCAAATTACCTGACCAGGGCTTTCCAATTCCACTCTGGGCAGTTTCGCGGTTTTTTCAAACAACGCATCCGAAGAAATTTTTATGCCTGGGGCAATTGTTCCACCAAGATATTCAGCGTTTTCGGTAATGGCACAAAAAGTAGTTGCTGTACCGAAGTCAATGATAATCAAGGGTCCCCCATATTTTGCAAGACCTGCAACCGCATTAACAATTCTATCTGCACCTACCTGTTTTGGGTTGTCATATTTAATCGTCAGACCTGTTTTTATCCCTGGTCCAATAACAATTGCCCGTTTATTAAAATATTTCATTGATAAATGCTGTAATGTGTAAAGTACCGAAGGGACAACCGTAGATATAATAACATCTTTTATATCTTTCATATTCAACCCCTCGTAATTGAAAAGCTGATTGACAATCATCCCGTATTCATCTGCGCTTTTATTATTATCGGTCTCAAGTCTCCAGTTCTGAATTAATTCTCCACCTTTAAATACCCCAAGAACAATGTTAGTGTTCCCCACATCAAATGCTAGTAGCATGGTTTTTCTCCTTCGCTCTGCTTTTAAATTTCAGTGATGATTTCTAATAAAAAAGGTTAAACCGGTAGACAGCTTCATTCATTGAACGCGCAGCTATTTCAGTTTAACCTAATATTCGATTCTTTATTTTAATGTGACCAAAACATCTCCTGTATTGACTGCTGCGCCTTTTGCAACGGAAATTGATTCTACAGTACCTGCATGAGGTGCCATGATTTCATTTTCCATTTTCATTGCTTCAAGGATTAGAAGGACATCCCCTTCTTTAACAGCCTGTCCTGCAGTGGCAACCACTTCCCATATTGTTCCTGGCATTGGGGAAGAAATAACTGTTGAACCTGCTGATGGAGCTGGTGGTGCTGCTACTGCTGCCGCTACTGGTGCTGCTAGTGCTGCTGGTGCTGCCACCGGTGCTGGGGCTGCTGTATGTGACACTGGTGCTGCTGTGGCCGCGCCTCCCGCCTCTTCAACTTCTACCGCATACGTCGTCCCATTTACTGAAATATTATATTTTTTCATCATTTATCTCCTTTATTAGATTAATTAAAATTGTTAATCATTAAAATTTTCTGCTGGCAATCGCTTCAGAATTCCCTGCGTTTCCCCATGCTGTTGCCTGACCTGCTGCTCTGCTGATTTTCCGGATAATCAAGCCACCCGCATTTGCAGTTTTACCTTCAAATGCTTCAATAGCTGCCGTTAGCACCGCAATTAACTCAGGCGAAATCCCTGGGGTAATTGAAGCATTTGCTATTGTTGCAGCTGCTGCATTTGGTGCAGTTGCTGTTATAACAGGCGCTTCTTCCAGATTGCCTTTTGGCGGTTTTGGCTTTTCAGCGGTAAGTTTCGCCATCAAAGCTATAAGCCCCCATAATAATACAAGAACTGAAAATGTAATACCCATACCCATTAATGTTGTTATTAGTGCCCCTACCGATTTTTCACCAAAACTAAGCGTGTCAAACAGTGCAGGATCAGCAAATTTTTGCATTATACTTAAATCGTTCATTTAACCCACCTCCTATAGCGGAATATTTCCATGTTTCTTTGCCGGCAAAGATTCTCTCTTTGAACTTAGCATATCGAAGCCGCTTATTATTCTCTGTCTTGTAGTAGCAGGTTCAATGATATCTTCTACATAACCCATTTCGGCTGCCCTGTATGGATTGTTGAATTTTTCTTCATATTCGGCAATTTTTTCATCTCTCTTTGCAACAGGATCTTTTGCTTTACTAATATCATTCTTGAATACAATATTTGCTGCACCGGATGCTCCCATTACTGCAATCTCAGCAGTAGGCCATGCAATCACTAAATCTGCGCCCAATTCTTTATTGCACATTCCAATGTAAGCTCCGCCATATGCTTTTCTTAAGATTAATGTAATTTTCGGCACTGTTGCTTCACAATAAGCGTAAAGCATTTTTGCGCCATGTCTTATGATTCCGCCAAATTCCTGGTCTGTTCCCGGAAGAAATCCAGGCACATCCTCAATCGTAAGTACCGGCGTATTGAAAGCATCACACCTTCTGATAAATCTTGCTGCCTTATCGGAAGCATTTATATCAAGGCATCCTGCAAAAAACTTAGGTTGATTTGCAATAACGCCTACAGTCTGACCGTCTAATCTGATGTAGCATGTGATTATGTTCTTTGCGTAATGAGACATTACGTCATAAAGAACGCCATCATCAGCCAGGCCTTTAATCACTTTATACATATCATACGCCTTATTTGGATTTTCTGGAATTATATCTTCAAATTCTGGAATCATTCTGTTTGGATCATCATTTGTAACATAAATCGGTGTGGTTTCCAAATTATTTGAAGGCAGATAGCTAAGTAAATCTCTAACCTTTATTAAAGTATCTGTATCATCTTTGCCAATGAAATGTGCAACACCGCTGGTGGCATTATGAGTCATTGCGCCGCCAAGAGTTTCAGCTGAAACATCTTCTCCAGTTACCGCTTTTATTACCTGCGGGCCTGTTATAAACATCTGGCTGGTTTTATCAACCATAAATACAAAGTCTGTAATTGCCGGTGAATAAACTGCTCCACCTGCACAAGGTCCCATAATTACTGAAATCTGAGGAATAACTCCTGAAGAAATCGTGTTGTTATAGAAGATTTTTCCATAACCTGAAAGCGCATTGACACCTTCCTGAATTCTGGCACCGCCGGAGTCATTCAATCCAACGATTGGTGCTCCCATTTTAAGTGCCATCTTTTGTACTTTTACTATTTTTTCAGCATGATATTCTCCCAGAGATCCTCCTAATACAGTAAAATCTTGGGCATAGGCAAATACCAGTCTTCCGTCAACCATGCCATAGCCGGTTACAACACCATCCCCTGGTGCTTCCTTGGTTGCCATGTCAAAGTTAACAGATCTGTGTGACACAAATACATCCAACTCAATAAAGCTTCCTTCATCAAACAAAATGTTCAACCTTTCTCTAGCTGTCAGCTTTCCACTTGCATGCTGAGCATCTATTCTTTTCTGCCCGCCGCCGAGTGTTATCTCAGCCTTTAGCTTGCGAAGTTTTTCTAGCTTGTTCATATATATTTCCTCCTTAAGTGTTATTAAGTTGTATTTTGATTCTATGTTCTTAAATACACATATCAATACTAATTTACTATATCTCAAATACTGGTTATATGCAATAACATATCTTATTGTATACATTATTCATCACAAACCCATTGTTAATGTACGAATGTTTCCAGCCTTTTCAACGCCAATGCTATTGTCAGACCGGGTATTACCCGATTACCTGTAATCTCAACATTCAGGACTTCATTGATTTTCTTTAATCTGTATTGAACTGTATTCGTGTGGATTCCCATTATTTCTGAAGTTTTGGCGCTGTTCATCCCTGCATCCAGTACAAAAGTTTCCAGCGTTTCCAGCAGCTGCTTTCCCTTGCTCTCTTTTTCATCCTTGAAAGGTTCGAAAAGTTCAATATAATTTTTTTTAACAAACCCTCCCTGCAGTTGAATGCTTATGCAATTGCTCACCAAGGCAAGCTCGTATTTTGTAAACACTCGTTTATACGGGAAAACTTTCTGTACAAAGGTCCATGCTTCACTGATTAATCTGTAGGCGTCAGCTGCACCTTCAATACCATCTATTCCTGTTACATGAAAAATTCGGACGGTTTTTTCTTCTTTTAATCTGTTATAAAGCTCAATGCATAAGCTTCTGTCTGCGGACTGGTTTTCATCCAGTTTACCTTGCCTGTTGAAAATCATTCCATAGGTGTCTTTACCCTCCGTGATTTTCATTACATGAAGCCCTGCATTTTTTTCGAAATCAGGTATATCTTTAAACCCTTTAGTCTTTTCTATCCCTTTAGCATAAAAAATACTTAGAATTTCATTTCCATTAATGCCGGCTTCTTCTTTCAGAGTATACGCAAGGCTTTTATTCCCTCTGCGAAGCGCTTTAATAAACTCGGATTTTGCATCTCTCTCGGGCGTATATTTCCACATACCCATGGCAAGTTCTATGATTTCCGCCAGCTTTGTGATCTCTCCAGCCGAATATGAGTCTTCATTATCGACTATAAACATGAAATGTTTTTCTCCGTTTATCATCACCGGTCCCCAGTAGGTCAGCACACCATTTACATCAATCATTGTATAAATTGCTGATTTTTCAACATCTCTTTCCCTTCCAAGTCTGATGGCATCAGCAATCGTTGCCTTATTCCTTGTTTCTACCGAAAGAATCGGGTTGAAGTCACTGCTGAGAATGATCAGCTGGAAATCATTGTTAATTGCGGCTTCTCTTACTGCTGCCTGAAAATTGCTATGCTTTTCAAAGTTAAGCAAATGAAATATTGTATTGTTGATGAGCCTGTTTGTGAAATTATCCCCATATAGTATTTTTTCCATTAATTCATGAATAACATCGGAATAAGATATGTTTTTATTTTCCGGAAGCACAATTAGAGGCAGTCCAACCTGATCTGCGGCGTCCACTACCTCTCTGCTAAGATGTGTTGTCATCGCACCAACATAAAAAAGAATAAGGGCTGAATTACCTGCATTGGAAAGGGCTTTTACAAGGTCCATCTGTCTGCTGACATCGTTCTTGCTCCCAAAAAAACCACTAAGAGCAATTTCACCTTTTTTTGCAAGAAATGTGCTGACCTCTCTTAAATCAGAAGCATCAATGACAGATACGCCTTTCACCTTGTTGTTCAAAGCCTTATTGCCAGCAACAACTTTAGCAGTTTTTAAGATTTCAAGTTCCAAACATTCCTCTACAGTGATTTTCATCTATTTTTCCTCTTCATCATCTGATTCATTACTTGAATTGTTTTCAGCTTTTTCCTCGTCTGTTTCTTCTTCTGGTTCACCTTCAGAGTCATCTTCAGTGTCATCTTCAGTGTCATCTTCAAGGGCTTCTTCCAGCTCATCCTCTAAAGTTTCTTCCTGTTCATCCTCTAAAGTTTCTTCCTGTTCCTTAGTCCCTTCACCTTCTATATCTTCGTAATCTTTATAATCGATATTAGACATAAGATCTTCTGTTTCCGCAGCCTCTTTTGCATTGGATTTTCTTATAAACTCTTCTTTGATTCGAACGTCTTCTGCCAGTTCTTCGGCAGTCATTTTACCATTAAACAACAGTTCAAACTGTTCTCCGTCAAGTGTTTCTATTTCAAGAAGCGCCTTTGCAACAGTATGAAGCGTGTCGACTTTTTCAATCAGTATTTTTTCAGCCTGGGCATATGCCTCCTGAATCATATTTCTTATTTCTTCATCTATTTCTGAAGCCATTTCTTCAGAAAAATTCTTTTTTGTGGAGAAATCTTTCCCCAGGAATACTTCTTCCTCCGAACTATAATTCACAGGCCCGATTTTATCGCTGAAGCCATATTTTGTAATCATTGCTCGCGCAATTTCTGTGGCTCGTGCAATATCATTGCTTGCTCCGGTACTTATATCATTCAAGGTTAATTTTTCTGCAACACGGCCGCCAAGCAGGTGAACAATTTGTTCTGACATGGAAGTCTTTGTGGCATAATATCTGTCTTCTGTTGGAAGAATCATAGTAAATCCACCAGCTCTGCCTCTTGGTATAATGGTAATCTGATGAACAGGGTCTGTATTTGGCATCATTCTGGCTACCACTGCGTGTCCAGCTTCATGATAAGCAGTTAACTTTCGTTCAACTTCGCTGATTACCTTACTTTTCTTTTCAGGACCAGCGATTACTTTTGTAATGGCCTCTTCAATTTCATCCATTCTGATTTTTCTGCCGTTACGTCTTGCTGCAAGCAATGCTGCTTCATTTAACAGATTTTCTATATCAGCAGGCGTAAATCCTGGCGTTCTTCTAGCCAATAGCTTTGGCTGAACTTCTGGATCAAGAGGTTTGTTCTTTGAATGTACTCTAAAGATTGCTTCTCTTCCCTTAATATCAGGTATTCCAATCACAACCTGTCTGTCAAATCTGCCAGGTCTCAATAACGCCGGGTCAAGAATATCAGGTCTGTTTGTTGCAGCCAGAATAATGATTCCTGCATTTTCCCCAAAACCATCCATTTCAACCAGAAGTTGATTTAAAGTTTGTTCTCTTTCGTCATGGCCCCCGCCAAAACCTGCTCCTCTTTTTCTGCCTACAGCATCAATTTCATCTATAAATATGATGCAAGGTGCGCTTTTCTTTGCCTGTTCAAATAAATCTCTTACACGAGAAGCCCCGACTCCTACAAACATTTCCACAAAATCGGACCCACTTATACTGAAAAATGGTACACCTGCTTCTCCTGCTGTAGCTTTAGAAATATATGTCTTACCGGTTCCTGGTGCGCCAATCAAAAGGATCCCCTTTGGTATTCGAGCACCCAGTTCCTGATATTTTCTTGGATTCTTTAAGAAATCCACTACCTCCTGCAATTCTTCTTTTTCTTCATCGAGCCCCGCAACATCATCAAAGGTAACTTTCTTAAATTCATCTTTGTTATGCAATCTGGCCTTGCTCTTTCCAAACTGCATGACTTTTCCGCCACCGCCGGCACCCCCCTGATTCATAATGATAAACCAGAAAAAAACAAGTGCCAGTATCATAATAATAGTTGGCAGCATGGATATATACCAAGGTGTTATTTTTGGTTCGTCACTGCTGTAAGTTATTTTGCCTTCCTTCATTTGCGGGAAAATATAAGTTTCATCAAGCATCCCAACCTGACTATCGGAACGCGCATAGGTGATGATTTTTTCACCGGATTTTAAAGTCGCGTTAATCGTTCTGTCTGTCACATTCAGGCTTTTCACCTGCTCTTTTTGCAGATTCCCCACGAATTGTGAAAAAGTGACCTCTGTCACAGGATCTTTCGGTGTTCCCTGGTAAAACCAGGCCATAGCCAGAACCATGATGAATATCATTAAATATATCCCCATATTTTTTGTGAATTTCTTCAATTTGTATTTCCCCCTTGTATATGCAATGTTAGCTCATTCTATTTTGTTGTAACCCGACTATTTTATCACATTTTTTCATTAAATTCAACAAAAATTCTTTTTATGGTTTCTTCCTCTAATTGATAATTTTCGTTTGTTCTGCCTTTTTTAATGCCCGTTTTCAAACCGGTTATATCGTCGCCTATAATCCACATCACCTCGCTGCCCATGCAAAGCATTGGGATTATATCTCTAAACTCTTTTTTTATCTTCATATCGACAAAGACATTCTGAATTTTCTTTCGTCCTCCGACTCCTTTTAAAACAATATAATCCCCCGGTTGTCTCGTTCTGAGAACAAGGCCCTCAGTCCAGTCCGTTCCCGTTTCAGACTGTTTGACATCTGTTTCAGACGGATTTGAGTCTGCGTCTGATTTTAGATTCAGCTCTTCTTTGATAAACCGAATTTCTCCGTAATCCATTAGAATTCTGTAGCCTTTCGGCAAATGAATCAAGGATCCGGTTTTCCCTTCAGTTATAAGTTTATCAGCTGCCTCAAGGTGCGCCTGGGTTATTCCTTGCTCTAACCCTATTTCCTCAAGCTTTCTTATAATTATTCTTTTACGGATTGCCGGATGTTGTTCCCTTATTTTTTCCAGTCCTAAATCAGTTTCCAGCAAGTCACTCACAATGGATTCCATAAAATCCTTATCCTCTTTTGCAATAATGGAAAGTCTGTTTAAGGTTTCTGTAATATTAGGATTAAAGCTTTTCTCTATGAAAGGAATAAGCTGCAATCTGATTTTATTTCTTGTATATACAGGTTGTTCATTTGTATGATCAAATCTCGGCTGCAGCTTGTTTTTCTCGCAGTATTTTTCAATATCTTTTCTTTTGACATCCAGTAATGGCCTGATTATTTCCATTCCACCAGTTCCTGCTCGTTTATATTCAATCCCTGCCAAACCATCTGGTCCTGTTCCGCGTAATATTCTCATCAAAAGAGTTTCCGCCTGATCATTTGAATTCTGGGCTACAGCTATTTTAACCCGATCAGGGCCAATCCTGTTTTTTTCCATAACTCGTCTTCCTACTTTATAGAAAGCTTCATATCTGGCGTTCCTTCCGGCTTCCTCTCCGCTGATTCCCTGTTCCTTTGCAATTGAATTGCAATCATACACAAAAGTTGAACATTCCAGCCCATGCCTGGCACAAAATTCCTCCACATACGCCTGATCATCTTCTGCTGCGACAGGTCTGAATTTGTGGTTTACATGAACAGGATGTATCGTTATATTCAGGTCCATTTGAAGTTGTAACAATACATGAAAAAGGCACAAAGAATCCGGTCCTCCTGAAAGGCCCAGAACGATGTGCTCGTGACGGCTTCTATCTATTAATTTTTTATCAGCAATTGTGTTTTTTACCCTATTTTTCATCATAAAATTAGTATAACACACGGAAAAAAATTTTCAAGTTAACTTGAATCAGTTTAGTCCGCAGCGAACAACCGTTAAATCTGGCATTATGCATCAGTTTAATCTTCAAGTGTTTAATCCTTTATTCCAAAGAAGATTTTTGCGTTGCTGCATGTGATTCTGGCCACTTCTTCAAAACTGATATCTTTTATTTCAGCAAGCTTTACCGCTGTATACTCAACATAGGGCGACATGTTTTGTCTGCCTCTGAAGGGTTCTGGTGTCAGATATGGTGCATCCGTTTCAATCAGCAGGAATTCAATGGGAATTGCTTTTGCAACCTCAATTCCTTTTCTGTTGTTTTTATAGGTAATCGGTCCTGCTATGGATATTGTTGCGCCAAGTTTTACGTACTGCTCTGCAAGTTCTCGGCTCCCGGAATAGCAATGAAGAAGCACTCTGGCATCTTTTACCATCTCACCGTTTTTTCCTTTTCGTTGAGGGTAGCAGTTGCATCTTTCTTTTGAAAATGCACCCTCTTCTTTTAAAATCTCCATAACATCCTGGTTGGCATCCCTGTCATGAATAATAATTGGCATTTTAAGTTCATTGGCCAATTGGATTTGATGGCGGAACCAAATTTGCTGTTCTTCCCTTGGAGAATGATTTCTATAGTAATCCAGACCGATTTCACCGATAGCTTTTACCTTCTCCTTTTTCGCCAGCCCTTTAAACATGGCAAGCTGTTCCTGATCCATATTTCTTGCCTCATGGGGGTGACATCCCACCGCCGCGTAGCACCAGGAATATTTTTCTGAATGCTTAACCGCCATCACAGAACTGGAAAGGTCAAAACCCACATCTATTACATATGAAACCTTTGAGGCTTCTATCTTTTGCGCAAGCCCCTCTCGCTCCATTTCAGTATAATCCTCGTTGTTTATATGTGTATGGCTGTCAAATAACATACTCTGCTCCTTTATTTTTTAATTCCTCTAAACCAGAAATAGGACATGAAAGCTGGAACGATAGTGATTGTCAATGTAACTCCCATGACAACCGTAAATAAGGCGCCGCTACTTAACAGAATGGCTGCTGCAATAATAACAAGCCCTCCAAAAAACCACATAATACCGCCCAGTCTGTGGGTCCTGTTCCAAACCTCTTCATTGGCAAGGGTCCATGGCGTTCTGATACCAATAAAAAAGTTGTTTTTAAATTTTGGCATCATATTCCCAACAATTGCAAACAATATCCCCACAAGCAATACTATCACCATCTCTACATTTATTCTACCTGGATTTAAGCTTTCCGATACAATGACAGAGGTTAGTGCTATAAAAAACAGCATCATGAAAATTTGAAATTCATCATAATATTTCCCGAATTTGTCGTAATTTTTACTTCTTGGATCAATTTTTCTCAGTATTGGGAAAAGAATTGCAAATAAAATACCCATTGACCCATTGATCCATAAAGTGAAATGACTCCCGTATTGAACGCTTCCATCCAATGACCAGTGTATAGGGATTTGATCCGGAAGAGAACTGTTAAAAATCCCTATTATTAATAACGGAACTATTGCCAACCCCCAAATTATTAATCTTATAGTGCTTATTTTTCTCATTTGCTATCCTTTCTACCCTCTTAAAGAAGTCATCCAATTCAAAATCTCATCTAAAACCGTCATATTTAATTCATAATAAATATATTTACCCTTTCTTTCATCGGTTATCAATTCTGCTTCTTTTAATACAGAAAGATGATGTGACATTGTTGCCCCGGTGGTTTTAAAATGCTCCCCAATAGCCCCTGCTGTCCTTGGGCCCCCTTTTAACAAATTGAGGATTTCTCGCCTTGTAGGGTCAGAAATTGCTTTTGCTGTTTTTTGGAAACTCATTTTTCAGCTCCTTAATTTTCATCAATCCATTTGGCAATATCCTCAATTACTATATCGTCCACGTGCCCTTTAATGTTGTATTCGCTAATATCTCTAAGTCCATTTGAGCTCATAAATAAATGGTTCAAGCTAGGGTAGCTTTTAAATCTGGCTTCCGGTCTTCCCTCCAGTAAATTCTTCCACATTACAAAATCAGTATTTACATCAACCTGAAAATCTTCTTCCCCCTGAAGAAAAAACATTGGAATATGGATGTCTTTTAAAATTTCCGGCGTGTTAATCTGGTTCAAGCTGTTCCAGTACTCACTGTTAATACCTAGTATCGTTGTATGAGGTGTATCATTATTCACTTGTCTGATTTTTTCTATTTCAGGGAGTACGCTCTCAAGCAGTGCCATTTTTTCTTCTGTGCTTTTGTCCGTCATTGCTTCGATTGCGTCTTTATTTTGCTGTAATATAACATCTTCCAGTTTTCTTGGCGTTCCTGCTAAAACAATTATCCCCGCAACTTTATTGTTTTTGTACGCTATTTCTGGTGCAAGCATTCCACCCAAACTATGTCCAAGGATATAAATTCTTTCTGAATCAAGCCTTTTTTCATTACTTGCCAAATCAATGGCCACATTAACATCGTCAATAACTTCGTCCTGAATAGTAATCGAATCTGTCGCCGAATCAGGATACTGGTAGTACCTTTTGTTGTACCTTACGCTGGCAATTCCTTTTTCCGCCAGGCCATAGGCGATATCTTGAAAAGTTTTATTCCCTTGGGGCCCTATTGTTTCGTCCATATCACTCTGCCCGGAGCCCTGAACCAAAATAACAACAGGAGGTTTTTTAACATTCTTAGGGATTGTCAGTCTGCCGTCAAGTTGGAACTCTCCGGCCTCTATTTTTATAACCTCCTCTTTATAAACTTCCGTTTCCGCTAATGGTTGATCAGGAGAAGCGTAGTTAATCCACAAACCTTCTATCTCTTCATTTTCGTTATACGTAAATGTAACCTTCAAGCCATTTTTTTCATACAAAAGAATTACCACTACGCTTGCCTTGTCTCCTTTTTGGGCGAAGACAACCGAATTAACCGTCTTATAGGCGCCAAGTTCTTCTACTGTCTGATTCCAGCCCGTTTGCAGACTTTGTTTATCTAGTTTCTTCGCCGTTTCTTCGGAAAAAACAGCAGCTACATTATCAAAGTTACCTGTTTCCATTTCCACAGCCAGCTGCGTACTTTTTGCTTTTAAGTCTTCTTCATTAAACATTGGATTGTTCCCCCCGCCACACCCTATAAGACTCATAATTAATACGAAAACTAATGCCCATTCTATTTTCTTGATAAAGACATTTTTCATCGCAATACCTCCCTGTTTTGTTCTGATTGTTTTTCTTTAATTGTTTTCGCTCTAATCATCTTCATTTAGATGTTTGTCTAAATGAATTATAAGCCGTTCAAAATAAAAAAGCAACAACATTTTGGCAATTATCAGAATGTTGTTGCTTTTTTATTATTTTTTTCAAATTTCCTTGTTTTCACCAACCACAAATCACTTTTGAACAGGTCTTAATTTGTTTGATCTTAAGTGATTTGCTAGCTTACAACTTCCCCATCCGGAGCAGTGGTTGTTACAAACTCACAGCGGTCTCCATTGTCTGCAAACAGCAGCATTCCTTTTGATTCTAAACCGCGAAGAGCTCTTGGTTTCAGGTTTGCCACCACTATAACCTGCTTTCCTACTGCCTCCTCCGGTTTAAAACTTTCTGCCACGCCGGAAATCACCTGACGAATTTCTGTTCCAATTTTAATTTTAAACACAAGAAGTTTGTCCGCCTTTGGATGTTTTTCTGCTTCCAAGATAGTACCTACTCTAAAATCAATTTTATTGAAATCATCAAACTCAATTTCCGGCTTTAATTCAAGAGGTTTATTTTCCATTTCAACTGAGCCTTCAGCCTTGTCTTCTTCAGAAACAGCAGCACTTTCCGTCATTGCTTCAAGTTCTGCAAGTTCTTTCTCAATATCAAGTCTTGGGAATATTGCATTCCCCTTCTTCACTTTCTCCCCTGCCATCATATCAAAGGTAAAGGCGTCCTGCCATTCAACCTCTGCAAACCAAATCCCAAGTTGCTTCCTGATTTCCTTGGAAGTTGTGTGCATAAACGGCGTAATTAGCACCGAAACAATTCTTAGACATTCAGCCAGGTTATGCATGACTGTATCGAGCCTCTCCTTATTTTTCAGGTCTTTTGCGAGCACCCAGGGAGAGGTTTCATCGATATATTTGTTTGTTCTTCTAATGAGTACCCATATTTCCTCCAGCGCCATGTTAAAGCTGAACTTATCCATGTTTGCTTCAACCTTTGCTGCCGCCCCAACTGCAATCGCCTTCAATTCATCATCATGTTCCCCGCTCAGTTTGCTTTCCGGCACAATTCCATCACAATATTTTTCAATCATACTTACAGTTCTTGAAACCAGATTGCCAAGGTCATTGGCTAAATCATAATTCATCCTGTTAAGCATAACTTCGTTTGTATAAACGCCATCCTGCCCGAATGTGTACTCTCTAAGCAAAAAATATTTAAGGGAATCAATGCCGTAACGCTCAATCAGTTTAACTGGATCAACCACATTACCCTTTGATTTTGACATCTTGCCACCCTCAAGAAGCAGCCATCCATGGCCAAGAACCTGTTTAGGAAGCGGAGCATCCATTGCCATTAACATTGCAGGCCAGATTACTGAATGGAACCTTACTATTTCTTTCCCTACAAGGTGAACGTCAGCCGGCCAGTACTTATTGTAAAGTTCTGGCTCGTCTGGATATCCCAGCGCGGTAATATAGTTCGAAAGTGCATCAAGCCATACATAAATGACATGCTTTTCATCAATTGGCACTGGGATTCCCCAGTTAAAAGTTGAACGTGAAATACACAGATCTTCAAGTCCTTGCTTTACAAAGCTAAGCATCTCATTTCTTCTTGATTCAGGCTGCAGAAATTCAGGTGTTTCTTCAAATAAATCAATCAGCCGCTGTTCATATTTGGAAAGTCTGAAGAAGTAGGCTTCTTCCTTCGCCTTTTCAACCGGTCTTCCACAATCCGGGCAGTTCCCGTTAACAAGCTGGCTTTCTGTCCAGAAGGATTCACAAGGAGTACAATACATCCCCTCATACTCGCCTTTATATATATCGCCGTTTTCGTAAATTTTCATAAATATCTTCTGAACTCTTTCCTTATGTCTGGGTTCAGTAGTTCTGATAAAGTCATCGTAAGAAATTTCCATGGTTTCCCAAAGGTCTTTAATTCCCTCAACTACATTGTCAACATAAGCCTGAGGGGTCATCCCATTTTTTTCTGCGGCTTCCTGCAGCTTTTGTCCATGCTCGTCTGTGCCAGTCAGGAAATGTACATCATATCCGCAAAGTCTTTTAAATCGCGCCATTGCGTCAGCCATAACCGTACAGTAAGTATGCCCTATATGCAGATTTGAACTTGGGTAATAAATAGGTGTCGTGATATAATATTTGCCTTTTTTCTCTGTCATTGTCCTGTTTCCTTTCAGTTCCACCTCGAATGAGAGATGGTTTATAGCGGCTTATTTCCTTAAATTATCGCACTGTTTCATTTATATTGCAATTATTATTTGAATCCACTCATAGTTGTTCTGCCAAAGAGCAACCTCATTAAAAAAGCTGCATTTAAATGCAGCTTAGTGTTTTTATAATTTGATTGGCGTATTGTGCTCCGGATTCCATCTGGCAAGCCACTCTTCCAATTCTTCTGGAACATCTCCGTTTTTTTCCATTTCCTGCAGTTTTAAAAATCCTTTGAAATACTTTTCAATTTCATCCGGTTCAAGTACTATTTTCATTTCGGCAAGTAATTTAAGGAAATCCTTTTCGGTGTGAATTTTCATTACCCTCTCTTTGAACGCGTTATCGATATGCACTCTTTCAATTACCATTCTGATTTTTTCCTGATGTTTCATAATGATCACCTCCTAATACACATTATATTTGAGCGAGATACTTTATGTAATATTCTTATTTTCTATTTATCTTTTTATTTAGACATATTTCGACAAACATTTTGTTGTTTTTAGCCTGGAGGTTCTACAACCCTGCACTTTCTAATAATTCCTTATTTTGTAAGACAGTTTCCGGGATGCCATCCGCAACAACCCGGCCATTTTGAAGTATAATAACTCGGTTGCATATGGCCGCAGCCATTTCCAGGTCATGCGTCGCAATAACCTTCGTGACTGGAAGCTTTGTGAAAACCGGTAAAAGGTTTCGTCGTGATCTGGGATCCAGAAAAGAAGTGGGCTCATCAAAGAGCATCAATACTGGGTCCATGGCTAGAACACCGGCTATTGCCACCATTCTCTTTTCCCCACCTGAAAGCTTGCTGGGCAGTCTTCTCGCCAGATGTTTTATATCAAGCTGTTTCATAACCTTCTCAACTCTTTCCTGCACCTCCGCCTCAGAGGCGCCATAATTCCTGGGCCCAAAAGCAATGTCTTCATATACGTGTGTCATGAACAACTGATCGTCAGGGTTTTGAAAAACCAGCCCGATTTTTTGTCTGATTTTTGCTAAGGTTGATTTTTCAAGCATCAGATCATCAACCATAACCGTCCCCTCTGTAATAGGAACTATTCCCACCAATGACATAAGTAATGTTGATTTCCCCGCGCCATTCGCACCTATTACTGCTACTGTATCTCCTTCGTTTATATGAAGGGTCACATCATTAATTGCAGTATTGCCATCAGGATATTTAATTTTCAGTCCTTCAATTTTAATCATTATCCTACCCTTTCTATATGATGCTGCTGATTAAATCAGGTATATTTACAAGTCTTAGAATGACTGCCAACGCCGTAAATGAAATCATATAAAGCCATTCTAAGGCAGGCGGTTCAGGTGTTGGAACATATTTATAATCTCCAGAAAATCCTCTGCACTTCATTGCAAAATACACTCTTTCCCCTCTGTCGAAACTTCTTAACAGGAGCTGTCCAACAAAACTGCCCATATCCTTGATTTTTATGCCTTTACTACGTGGAGACCTTAATGAATAGGCCATGTACATATTAATTGTTTCCTCTAAAGCCACACTGATATATCTGTAAATCATCGAAATCAGGAGTACAAAAATGGTTGGAACCTTTAATCTGATCAGCTGCCTTGAAATGGCTGGCATTTTTGTTGTTGCAATCAAAATGAGAACAGCAATAACCGTCAGCCCAGCTTTCAAGGTAATGGATACCAGTGATACCAGTCCATATGAAATGGGAACACCCAGAAGTGTCAGCATCGTTTCCTGATCAAAAATAACGTTTGCCGCTCCTGCAAAAATACAGAAGGGCAATGCGATAGCCAGCCGTGATAATAAGGGTTTTAAAGGAATTTCTCCCAGTGACATAAAAACAACCGGGTAAAACAGAAAGGGCAGGAGTCCGCTTATCGAATATCTGTCAAATGAAACAACAAGCACCACATATAAAAATGTGGTAATTGTTTTGGTTAATGGATTGAGGCGATGAATAATCGTTTCGCCCTCAGCTATCTTTTCTAAACTGTGAAAACCATAGGTGGCCTTCGAAAGCATTGTCATCTTTTCGCAACTTTCTTTTTCTTCATTACATTTATAACTACACCCGTAATCCCCGCAAGCATAAGGGTAAGCGTTCCGCCTATTATTCCTGCCAGAGAGGTTCCCTGTTCAGGATTGGTTTTTAATGAATAGTCCGGCATAAACGCAAACATCTCTTGAATTTTTTCAGAAATATTATATACTGTTCCCGACTTTTCAATTTCACTCCCGCCTGTTATATTCCCTATTGCCCACTCTAACCCATCTGGAAAGGACGATGCAAATAAAGAAAAACCAGCGGCCAGCAAAATTGTAAATATTACCAATGCTATGATCACCTTTTTCAATGATTTTGATTCTATGCTTTTGTTTGTTAATGCCCCTTCCATAATTTCAGGCCTCATGCTGTATATAAAACATAAAACTGCTGCCGTGACAACCCCTTCAGTAAGCCCTATCGCCAGATGTATCGGTTGCATAAGCAGCAAAAATACATGAAACGGCAACTCAGTAATATCTGAAGCCATCGTCTCCAGAACTACACTGAAAGCACCCAGTTGTAGCCCTGTAACAACCGCGGCTATTGTCGCAAGGGTAATCCTTTTAGGGCTTAGTCCTTTTGAAGCGATTGGTTTGAAAATCAGCGGATAAGATATAAAGGATACTATTACACCCATGTTGAAAATATTCGCACCGAGCGCTAAAAGTCCTCCATCGGCGAAAAACAAACATTGAATGATCAAAACAGCCGCCATGGTCAGCAGTGCGGGAAACGGGCCAAGCAGTGCGGCAAGCAAGATGCCGCCGCCAATATGACCGCTGGACCCTGTCCCAGGAATCGTAAAGTTAATCATTTGCGCTGCGAATATAAAAGCGCCCGAAACCGCCATGATGGGGATTTTCTTTTCATCAAAACTTTCATCTTTTTTAATTTTATTTACTGAATAAGCGATTGCTCCAATTGTCACTACGGCAATAGCCAGGCCAACCGGTGGTGAGAGCAACGCATCCGCCATATGCATAATAATTTCTCCTTTTTTGCGCACAAAAAATACCAAGAATTAACTGCTTCGCTTCTGCGTGCACTGTGCCTTCCTGGCATAAATTTCTATATAATTGTACTATGTAGCTGTTTTCGAGTCAAGTTAAAATTGTTGCATTTTGAATTCTTTAGGGTATAATTATAAAGATTTGCACATATTTTCGTATATTTGCCAGGTGATGATGGAGGTTTTTATGTCCGTAAAGGAAACCGTACTTAAAGTTCTTGAAGCAAATAAAGGATTGATAGTCTCCGGTCAAATAATTGCTGCAGAGGCTGGCGCTTCACGAGCAGCAGTATGGAAGGCAATTGCCCAGCTTCGGGAAGAGGGGTATCAAATAAATGCCTCAACGAAGAAAGGCTATACTCTTTCGGCAAACAGTGATTTGTTGTCTGCCGAAGGGATTCATAGTTTTTGCAAAAAAATACCCAAAGACAAAATCTATTGTTTTAAAACAATAGATTCAACCAATGACAAAGCAAAGAAACTGGCAGTTCAAGGCGGCATTGATATGGCTTTAATCGTGTCTGAAGAACAGACTAGCGGTCGCGGCAGGATGGGGCGAAGTTTTTTCTCTCCGAACGCTTCCGGGATTTATATGAGTTTACTGATCAAGCCGGATTTCGATATATCAAAATCCATTCTTGTAACAACAGCCGCCGCCGTTGCCGTTTGCCGTGCAATTGATTCAGTTCTTAATTTAAATTGCAGGATCAAATGGGTAAACGATATTTTTCTGGACGACCGAAAAATTGGGGGGATACTGACAGAGGCGATTACTGACTTTGAAAGTGGTCAGGTTGAATATATTGTAATAGGAATTGGCATAAATTATTGGGCCCCAATGAAACCCTTTCCTGAAGATATTAAGCATACAGCAGGTTCTTTGCAAAATAAATGGTCTTCAAACTCAATTGATGGCGCTGCTGATTCGGCAGATTCAACTGATATTTCCTCTTCTTCAATCAGGGTTGCCGCTAACGTACCAATTATTTCTCCAGAATCAAGAAACAAATTGATTGGGGAGATTGCATCCGAATTAATTAATCTGCTAAGTTCGCTTAACAATATTGATTTTTTAGAAGAATATAAATCCCGTTCTTTCATATTAGGCCATCAGGTGATTTTTTCATACCTGAAGAATGGCCAGATTTTTTCCGAATCAGGAAAGGCGGTAGACATTGATTCCGATGGAAGTTTAATTGTACTCCTTGAAGATGGGAATATAAAAACTATTAACAGCGGAGAAGTGACAATCAGAAAACAACCCGAATAAAAAACGCCCTGGTTCTTTGCGAAAGAATCAGGGCATTTATATTATATTTTTTATACTCTTTTATGCAAATCCAAACATTCTAGGAAGCCATAATGCCAATCCTGGTACAAAGGTTGTTATCGCAAGTGTAGGCAACCATGCAAAGACTATGAACCACATGGTTGGCACCATCATTTCGTTTATAGGCGCATTACCAATTCTAGAACCTAGATATAAGAATGGCGCTGTTGGCGGCGTAACACAACCAAGCCCAAGGTTAACTCCCAATATCGCTGCAAAATGAACAGGATTTACGCCCAAGGCTATTACTACAGGCAACAGTATTGGTGTAGTCAGCAATATGGCGCTTGTATCATCCATCAGCATTCCGATTATAATTAGGAACAGATTAACCATAAGTATTAATAAAACAGTATTATCTGTTACAGACGTCATTGCTCTTAAAATCATCTGAGGAACATTTTCCATAATATATAAGCGTGACAGCATCATTACTGATAAAAGCATGATCATGACAACTCCTGCAGTGGTGCTTGCAATAACCAGGCTCTCCTTAAAAGTCTTCCCGTTTAACCCTTTATAAAACCATATTCCAACGGGAATAGTATAGATAACTGATACAGCCGCGGCCTCCGTTGGTGTCAGGAACCCTCCATAAATACCACCAAGAATAATAACTGGCGCTATCATTGCCGGAATGGCTCTAACCGTTCTTTTTCCAAGTGTTTTCACATAAACAGGTGCGGGCATTTTATCCATAAGTTTGATGTCCGGGTTTTTACGTAACAGCCAGAAATTCGTAGCACTTAATAAAACAACAAGAATGATACCGGGAATAACTGTTGAAAGGAAGCAGGCTAAAACTGACTGGCCTCCAATAAATGCATAGATAATCATATTTAGACTTGGCGGAATCAGTAATCCAAGCAAAGATGCACTTGAAATCAAGGCCGCTGACACGCCACGAGGATATCCGGCGGCTGCCATTCTTGGAAGCATAATAGTTCCAATACATGAAAGTGTTGCAAAACCGCTTCCAGAAATTGCTCCAAACAAGGCGCAGGAAATAACCATAACTGCTCCCAGCCCGCCTTTTACTCTTCCGACAAACATTTCAACCAGGTTTATCAGACCTTCACCAACACCACTTTTTTCCATAAGGTTTCCAGCCAAAATGAAAAGAGGAATGGCTACCAGAATAAGAGAACTTACTTTACTGAATCCATAAGGGAGAAGAAATGTATAATCATATCCGCCTGCAACTACTATAACAAGTGATGATGCAAAAAATGCGAATGGGATTGGAACTCCCAGTAATAATACGACAATCAACACAAGTACTGCTATTGCTACAATCATTCTATTGCACCCCCTTCATTTCATCTGACGGTATATCTGAAATGTCTATTTTCTTAATATATTTCAATACAAACGCCTTAACTTCATCATACAGGTAAACCGCATTATAAAATGTAACTATAGACAGTCCAAACAGCAGTGATGACTGAGAGACTGTTACAGGGATTCTCCAAACAGGGGTTTTCGTCTGCATTACGATTGTCCATTGGAATAAATTAAATGCCCAATATAAGAAAATGATACCTAAAATTAATGTAATAGTGTTTCTCAGCATTGCAATCAATGCCTTAGCATAGCATTCCGGCATCGTAGCAACAATAATATCCGCTGTAATATGGCTCTTTTCAAAGCTTCCATAAGCAGCTCCAAGCATGTATAACCAAAATGCACATATTATAAGAATTTCTTCGTATCCATGGAAATTTATACTGAAAGCCCTGGTTATTACAGCTGTAAAAGTAATAATTGTAACCAAAGAAGCAGCTACAATTAAGCCAAATTTCAGAAATTTTTCTAACCCCCTCCAAAAAAGGGTTTTTTCAAGTCGGTTCACAATTAGCCTCCTTTCTTATTTCTATTAACAAAGGGAAGGATTCTCCTTCCCTTTGATTTATGATAATATCATTAAGTCAAGAGTAAAGAGCAATTATAATTTTTCAACTTCTGCTCTCATACCATCCATAAGTTCTTTCCCAAGAAGATCTTCAAGTTTAGGCCAAGATGTTTCTCTTACAAATGTTGCATAAGTATCTATCTGTTCAGGAGTAAATTCTATGACTTTAACCCCATAATCATCAGCCAGTTTTTTCTTGTAAACTTCTTCATTTTCCTGTGAAATAGTAAAGCTCTTCACGCTTTGTTCCTGGAAAACAGCTACAACAGTTGCTGCATCTTCAGTCGTCAGTTTTGCAAGAGTCTTTTCACTGACTACATAACTGGTTGCTTCAGCATGAATATAATTAACATACATAAAATTGATAACTTCTCCAACCCATGCATAGTTAATATTTGGAGTACCGCCAACCCATCCGTCAACTACTTTTGTCTGGATTGCAGTTGGAACTTCAGCATAAGGAACAGTAATAGGATTAAATCCCAGGTCTTGTTGTGCTATACTGAATGTTACCATGGCAGGACTTCTGGTCTTTACATTTTTGTTTGTTCCAGGAGTAAACATATCAGTTGGTTCTTTAACAAAAGCCATTCCGATAAACCCTTCAAGAACAGTTCCCAGGAATTTAACGTCGTTAGCTGCGGTTAAATCTCCAATAACACCTGAAAGATATGAATCTGGAGCAAAAAGAATTTTTGCTTCATCAAAACTTTTTGCATAATATGGAACATAAGCAGCTCCCAATCTGGCATCTAATGCATCTGGAATTGTTATCTGGGCAAGGTCAATGGTGCCCCTGACTACTTCTTCATAAACAGTTTCATAGCCGCCTAATTGGCTAGCAGGGAAATATTCAACTTCAACTCTTCCTTCAGTTCTCTCTTTGACCATTTCACAGGCTTCGTTATTCAGGCCTGTTGCGATATGTTCAAGGGGTGCATCTGAAGCCAGTCTCAAAACAATTGTTTCGGCTGGAGCGTTTTCATCTGGAGTAGCTCCGCCCCCGCAACCTGATGCAAATACTGAAATCAACATAACAAGAACTAGTAATAATGACAGTTTTTTCATTTTTTTCTCCTTCTTTCATTGATATTTTGAATTAGGTAAAAAAACATTTACTTTCCATTTACTTTCATTTATTTTTTTACTTTTTTACTTTTCAAAACTACATTACATGACATATATTGCCTGTTTTAATCCCCCTTTCCTTCACCTCATTCCGTCTTGGTTAAGTTACTTTCATTGGCATATAACCAATTGTCCGAATTTTCAAAAACCTTTTTTTTATTATACAATTATTGAATAGTTTATGTCAATAATAATTATTATTGATTTTAAAACAACCCTGCATATTTATCAAAAAAAGCCTATAAATATAGACTTTTTGACAGTCCATTTTATGTGTTTTATTAACAGTCTGTTTTATAGGTTTTTTATTTATTAAATACTTAAGTAACGTTCCCCTGTATCAGGCAGCATAACTACTATTTTTTTATTTTTATTTTCTTTCCTGAGGGCAACCTTTGTAGCCGCCCATAAAGCAGCCCCGCTGGATATCCCTACCAGAATTCCTTCTTCATGTGCAAGCGCCTGCGCTGTATTCTTAGCATCGTCTCCTTCAACAAGTATAATTTCATCATAAACTTCCCGGTCTAATACCTGTGGAATAAAATTGGCACCAATTCCTTGTATCGGGTGAGGCCCGAACTTACCTTTAGAAAGTAACGGAGAGGCTGCAGGTTCAACTGCAATTATTTGTATATCCGGATTTTCGTTTTTCAGGAAATTCCCTACTCCAGTAATTGTTCCGCCTGTGCCTATTCCTGCGACAAAAATATCGACTTCGCCTTCAGTATCTTCCCATATTTCGGGTCCGGTTTTACGTAAATGGATACTCGGATTTGCCTGATTTGAAAATTGATCTGGAATAAAGCTCCCTAAGATCTCTTCTGCAAGTTCCTTCGCCTTGGCAATTGCTCCAGTCATTCCCTCGGAGCCTTTTGTCAAAACAATTTCAGCACCATATGCCAGCAGTATTTTTCTTCTTTCAATGCTCATCGTTTCTGGCATAGTGAAAATGGATTTATATCCTCTTGCTGCGCAAACCATTGCAAGCCCAATTCCTGTATTGCCAGAGGTTGGTTCAATGATTGTCGATCCTGGTCCTATAAGGCCTGCAAGCTCCGCTTCATCAAGCATATTAACCGAAACTCTGTCCTTCACACTTCCTCCAGGGTTAAAAGACTCTAATTTAACAATAATATTTGAATGAATCCCTCGCGCTTTGCTGTAGTTCCTAATCTCAACCAGCGGTGTTTCACCAATAAGGTCTGTAATTGATTTGTGAATTTTTTTCATTTTTATCCCCCTTCATTTCCATAGCATAAAGAAAACTTTATTTGAAATATTAATCGCTTTCTCAATTTATTTAATAATATACCCATTATACATAATAATTAACTATATGCTACACGACCAGTTTACAATTTATTACTTTTTTGATATAATCAACTTATATTTTTTCTCATCATGCAGAGGGCGGTACCTATGAATAAAAAAGTCAAATCAACAATATTTTTAATGCTTACTGCAATTATTTGGGGTACAGCCTTTGTAGCGCAAAGGGAGGGAATGTCCTCAATCGGGCCATTCATGTTTAGCGCACTGAGAATGTATCTCGGAACTTTAACTCTTATTCCTATCATATATATTACTCTTTATAGAGCAAAATTAAAAAAAGATTACGTCCCTAAAAGTGCAGGAGAAGAAAAGGCAGGGAATAAACTATTAATGCAAGGCGGCCTCTGGTGTGGCATAATTATTTTTTTTGCAGCAAATTTCCAGCAGGTTGGATTGGTTTCAACAAGTGCAGGGAAAACCGCTTTTATAACAACACTATATATTTTGTTAGTTCCACTCATTGGGATTTTTCTTAAGCGGAAACTGCATTGGTACATCTGGCTGGCTGTGGCTATGGGAACAATCGGTTTATACTTTTTATGTATAACTGATTCTTTCACTATTGCTTTTGGAGATTTGGTCGTATTAATAGGTGCATTTTTCTGGGCATTACACATACTTTGCATGGATTATTATGCACCAAAGGTAATGGTCACCAAGCTGATTGCGATTCAGTTCTTCATTTCAGGCTCACTGAGTTTAATCGTTTCACTTTTTTCGGAGCCTATTCTATTTGAAGGTCTAGTGGTTGCAATGCCAACAATTGTCTATACAGGAATAATGTCTTCAGGTCTTGCCTTCACATTTCAAGGCCTTGGCCAAAGAGACTCCAAACCAACAACTGCATCAATTATCTTGAGCACTGAGGCATTATTTGCTGCTGTTGCCGGATACATTTTTCTATCGGAAGTTTTTACGCAGAGAGAATTTCTAGGTTGTGTGCTCATGTTTTCTGCCGTAATCATTTCACAACTGCCAACAAAAGCAGATAAACAGTTAAAAATTAATTCTTAATATATGGAGGTTAACATGAATTTAAATATTACAAGAGAAGACGCGTTAGCGTTACTGCAAAAATATAATAAGGAGGAGTTCCATCTGACCCATTCTACAACAGTCGAAGGAGTCATGCGGTATTTTGCCAGGGAATTGGGTTATGGCGGGGATGAGGAATTCTGGGGCATCGTTGGCCTGTTACATGATGTAGATTTTGAATGTTATCCCGAAGAGCATTGCACCAAGGCACCCGAACTTTTAGCGGAGATTGATGCCAGCGATGACATTGTGCATGCTATTGTTTCTCACGGTTATGGACTATGTGCAGATATTGCCCCAGAGCATGAAATGGAGAAAGTTCTGTTTGCTACAGATGAGCTAACCGGTTTGATAGGGGCCTGCGCCCTGATGCGACCTTCGAAAAGTGTTCAGGATATGGAAGTCTCTTCCGTCAAGAAAAAATTCAAGGATAAGAAGTTCGCAGCCGGATGTTCAAGGGATGTAATAATTCAGGGAGCAGCCATGCTTGGCTGGGAAACAGATCATTTGCTGAACCAGACACTGCAGGCTATGAAAACCTGCTGTGATTAATGTAAAGGAAATTTCATGAATAATATAAATGATAAGTTGGAAAAACTGAAACAAATTATTGAGAGGTATGATCATCTAGGCATCGCTTTTTCTGGAGGCGTTGACAGCACTTTTTTGCTTGCCTTTGCTTCCAGACTTCAATCCGTCAACTTTAAAGTAACTGCTCTCACTGTTAACTCCTCTAATTTCGCGCCAGACGAAATTGATTTTGCAAAAGAATTTTGCATAGAAAAAGGAATAAACCATATTATTATAGATATTGATTTTTCTCAGATTGATGGCTTTAAGGAGAATTCCAGAGAAAGGTGTTATTACTGTAAGCGATCTATTTTTTCTTATGTGAAAAAATTGGCTGATGTCCACGGCATTACTGCAATTGCGGATGGTACAAATTTGGATGATGATTCAGATTACAGACCTGGTAAAAAAGCATTACTTGAACTAGGTGTTGTCAGCCCCCTTAAGGAAGCCCTGCTTACCAAAAATGAAATCCGACAGGCCTTAAAGGATATGGGCATATCTATTTGGAATAAACCGGCTTTTGCTTGTCTTGCTTCAAGAATACCTTATGGGGAAGAAATTACAGAAGCTAAACTCAAGTCCATATATAAAATAGAAAAAGCTATTCGCGATCTGGGTTTTTCCCAGGTCAGAGTTCGTCATCATGGAGAAATAGCCAGAATAGAACTCCTGCCAGAAGATATTCCAGCCTTTGCCATGCCTGACATCAGAGAAAAAATAAACCAGATTGCTCTGGATGCAGGATTTTCATTTGCAGCCCTTGATCTTTTTGGCTACAAGATGGGAAACATGAACACAAGCCCATTATAAGCAGGAGAGAATGGGCTTGTGAAATATTTAACCCTTGCAATTGGTGGGTTTCTCCAAATTGAGCTTGTGGATAAGTTTTAAAATCAAAGTGGATATGTGTAAGATTAGAGTTGATAAATTTAAGAACAAAGCCGATATATTTAGCAACAAACAGGAGCATGCACAAAATGCTTTTTCGCATTTTGTGCATGCTCCTGTTTGTTTTCTGGTTTTAATACTGAATTGAATATCCTTCATTACTTATCCACAGGTTGCCTGTGGATAACCGAAATTACAAATGAGCCATTGCAAGGGTTCTAAAAAAACCAAGCCCAATCTCTCCTGCTTATAATGGGCTTCCACCCTTTTTACCTGATATGTGCTCAATCTCAATGACAACAACTGTCGTTTTGCTCCAGTCGCTTTTTATATACTCTCTTCCTTCTTTAGCGAAATCCTTCGAATATTTCATCATGATTACTTCCAGGCCTTCTGCTTTTTCTTCTTCATTTGCTATGTGTGCCTGTCCAAAAACAATTGTACTTTCATATCTGGTTGTGAATTCAGAAGGTTTAATATCATCTTTTTCTACTACTGTGAAGGAAACCTTCGGGTTGCTTTTTATTGCATCCAGTTTGTGCCCTGTGTTTGCACCATGAAAATAAATTTTATTATTTAAATAGGTATAACTGACAGGGACTCCATAAGGATATCCTTCATCTCCGCAAACGGACAATACTCCATTTGTGCATTTTTCAAGCATTTTGGCTGCATCTTCCTCAGGAATCGCATTTTTGAATCTACGCATCTCTCTAAACATCATTTATCCTCCAAACAAGCTTTAACTTAGGGTTATTATAACATCCAACTAATATGGTTGCAATATCTCTTAATTTGGCTTCACAAATCATGGGAATTAAGGTAGACTATATTAAATGAATATACATAAAGCAGATTGTTTACTGACCCTTTTATATTCAGCCTAATTAGTTTTAATGGAAGAGGAGATCAAATATGAGGAATAAATTAATCGCCTTTGCTCTTATTGCAGTTCTTGTTTTAAGTACTCAAGGGCAAATCGCTTATGCAGATATTAACAGAAATGATATGCGGGCTGTTTGGATTGCAACAATACTTAATCTGGATTATCCCTCTGTTAAAAATGATGAACGTGCTCAAAAAAAAGAATTTATTACCATGTTAGACAAACTCCAGGCTGTCGGGATTAATACTGTAATGGTCCAGGTAAGGCCAAAGGCGGACGCCTTCTATAAATCCAGCATTAACCCCTGGTCCGAAAGTTTAACGGGGACGCAGGGAAAAGATCCTGGCTACGATCCAATGGCTTTTATGATTTCTGAAACGCATAAAAGAGGCATGTCTTTTCATGCCTGGTTAAATCCTTACAGAGTTACAAACAATACCACAGATATAAATACCCTGGCTGCTAATCATCCCGCGAGACAGCATCCAGAATGGCTTTTTGAATATAATGGAGCTCTTTATTATAATCCTGAATTAAGTGGTGTTAAACAGCATGTTGTAGATACAGTAAAAGAGATTGTTCAAAATTATGATGTGGATGGCATCCATTTTGATGATTACTTCTATCCTTCAAATTATCCGCTTCCTGAAGGAGAAACAAAGGATGGGGCAGTTGCAAATGCACGCAGAGATAATGTAAATGAAATGGTTAAACTTGTCAACAATACCATTAAAGCCATAAAACCTGGCGTTTTGTTCGGAATAAGCCCGATGGGTATATGGAAAAACAGCACGTCAGATTCAACCGGGTCGAACACTAAAGGAAGCGAAGCCTATTATTCAGTTTATTCCGATTGCAGAGCCTGGGTGAAAGCCGGAACGATTGATTATATAGTTCCGCAAATTTATTGGGAAATCGGTTACAAAATCGCTGATTATGAAACCTTGGTTAAATGGTGGTCAAACGAAGTCAAAAACTCAAGTGTTACCCTCTATATCGGTCAGGCTGCTTATCGGCAAACTGTAGCCAGACAAATGGATCAGCAGCTGTTGATTAATCAGAAATATTCAAATGTCAAAGGAAGCGTTTATTTCAGAGCCAATGATATTATAGCAAATCGAGAAGGGGTTGGAGACAAATTAAAGGCTTTCTATTCTTTAAAGAAAATCACAGCTTTAGCCTCCTCCCATAAAGTAATGATTGACGGTCAGGTTCAACCTTTTGATGCATATAACATTAATGGGTCAAATTACTTTAAACTGCGAGATATTGCGGCCAGGCTCTCTGGTTCCCAGGCTGAGTTCAATGTGACATGGGATCCCATATTTGAAGCAATCAACCTGGAAAAGATGTCTCCCTACACAATGGTTGGCGGAGAGCTTGTCACAGCAAATAATGCTTCCAGGCTAGCCACAATGACTACTGCAACCTTAATGCTGGACAGGGAATTAACATTTGCCGCTGCTTATAACATTAATGGCAACAACTACTATAAGCTTCGGGATTTAGGAAGACTGATCGGCTTCGCAGTTGGATGGAATCCAGCTACAGAGACGGTAAGTATTGATTCATCCGGAAGATATACCGAATAAAATCAACCCTGCAGGCGGCCTTTTTACGTTATTTAAATAACATAAAAGTAAACTGCATTAAAGTGAAGTAAAGAGCCAATAATAACAAATAAATGAAATATCTCATGAAAACCAAATCTTTCACTAAGGTTTGGTTTTTTTATTGCATAAAACCCGGCACCCACTGTATAAGAAATACCCCCAGCTGCTATCAATGCCAGGCACCCAACCGGCACCCCATTAAAAGCTTTCCAGTCAAATACAATTGCCCATCCCATGACTACGTAAAGTGATGTATATAGCCATCTCGGTGCATTCAACCAGAAAATTTTCATGATTATTCCGGCAACCGCAACCAGCCAGATAACTGCCATAAAAATGGTTGCATCCTTGAAATTCATATAGCCAAGTGCTATTGGCGTGTATGTCCCGGCAATTAATACATAAATCATTGCATGGTCCAGTTTTCTCAATTTAACTAAAGCTTCAGCTGGTCGCTTCACATAATGATAAATTGAACTGGCACTGTATAAGGCCAGCATGGAAAATCCAAAAATAATTGCACCTGTAATATTTACTGGCGAAGAGGTCCCTTCTATTATGGCTGCCGCAATCAAAAATACAACAGCAATCAAGGACAAAATCGCTCCGGTGAAATGAGTGTAAAAACTCCAGAAATCTCTTGGTTGCATCATAATCTGCTCCTGTTCCAAAATAAAAAAAATATAATAACCGCATCACATAGTTTTTAAAACCACATATCACGATTATTATATCATTCTGTTCTATATTTGCAACTATTTTTTTTGCCAGATTCTCCAAATCGATAAGCTGTTCATATTAGACATATCTGTTTCAGTTGGAATACCAACAGGACAAACTTTTACGCAAATCAATGATTTTGAACATCCGTTGAAGAATTTCTTCTTATATTTCTTTTTTAAACCCTTCACGAATTCCGGGTCCTTGTCCTGCGTATAGGTTATATATGCCGGATTTGCGGCCATCGCACCCACAAAGTCATCATCTCCTGAATAATTTGGGCAAGCTTCCAGACAACACCCGCAAGCCATGCATTTTGAAATTTCATATTGAGAATCCAGCCCGTACTTGTCTAGAATTTCCTCACTTTCAAGCCAAAGTCTCATATCTTTAAGGCCTTCTACTATAACCGTTCTATCCACCATTAAGTCTGCTATGATTGGAAATTTTGTAAGTGGTCTGATTTCACATTCGCCGTTTATTAATACCTCACTAAGGATAGTACTGCAGGCAAGACGCGGGGAACGATTAATAACCATTGCGCAGGTTCCGCAATGTCCCTGTCTGCAACTGCAATCCCAAAGAATTGGTGTTGCAATATCCAAATTGGTGTCAATCATTTTTTCTCTGCTGTTTATTTCATCGAGTACAAAAGAGATTGGAACGTCCCTGTCTCCATCATATTCAAAACTTTGCCAAAATTGATTACCCTTTTTAGGGTGAGTTCTTAGAACCTTAATTAATACTTTTTTCATTTCTGTTCCCCTTTTAATAGTGCTAGTCCAAGAGTAATCATTTTACTCTGCCATAGATTACTTCCATGCTTATAGTTATTTCTTTTATTGTTGAGAATTCCAACCCCTTTACATCAACTTGAGATGTCATTGGCGTCATGTTGACAAAATCCATTACCTGCTCTCTATTTACCGGCATTGTATAACAGATTTTCTTTTTTCCCAGAAGCCTGATATGACTTTCTGTATATTCGACAGTGTCCTTATTCGAATAGCCTTTACTTTGTAACTGTCCGGATACCAACGCTCTTATCTCTTTTAAATATTCATCCCCCGGAATCACCTTTATTAATAATCCCTGATTCTTGAGAACTCTTTTAAACTCTTTATAGTTGGCAGGCGTTAATACATCAAGTAATATATCCATTGATCTTTCTTTAAAAGGAAGATTCGACAAATCGGCAATGCACCAGTTAATTTCTGCTGGATAGTCTGTAGCTAAGGCAATTGCTTCTTTCGAAATGTCAAATGCAAATAGATTAATGTTTTTCCCCTGGCTCAAGTGAAACGAGTAGTACCCTTCACCGCAGCCCACATCAAGAAGATTTATTGATTCAAGCTTTTGTTTTACTGTAAAATCACCGACAAGGCTGTTTATTTCTTCAGCAATTGGGAGATAAAATCCCTGATTGAGTATTTCTTTCCTGCTTTCAAATAATTCCTTATTATAATTGGTTTTTTTTGTTTCATTAATTAAGTTAATATATCCTTTTTTTGAGACATCAAAGGTATGTTCCTTTTTACAGATAAACCGTCCCGATTTGGTCATTTTCATTCTTGTTCCACAAATTGGGCAGGCATATGCCTCTTGATTTTTTCTAATTGCGGCAATCGCTCGTTCAAATTTACTCATTTGCATTAAAAACTTTATCCCTTACACCTTAATAGTCTGTTTTGTGGAAATATTTTATATTATTTAAAATTCTTTTTCATACATTATTTCATTATACCATATTTTAGGGTAAAAAAAAAGGCTTGCTCTTTACGGTAACCCAAATTACCTGAATAACATTTACAATTTCTCTTCTTCATAGTAAACTTCAGGTAGTCTAATTATTAAAACGACAAAATAAGGAGTGCTATAAAATGATTAATATAAAATTCTACAATTATTTTTGGATATTTATGTTTGGGTCTGTATTTGGTGTCGCGTCAGAATCCCTTTGGCGATTGGTTACAAGAGGTATTTTTGTCACTCGGGTTGGTTTAATTTATGGGCCTTTCAATCCAGTATACGGCATTGGGTTAGTACTAATCACCTTATGTCTGGTCAACTTTTCCGATAGAAACATATTATTCGTCATTTTTCTTGGAGCACTGTTAGGCGGGTCCTTTGAATACTTTACAAGTGTAGCACAGCAAGCCATTTTTGGAACCATATCCTGGGATTACTATAAATTTTCTTATAATATAAATGGCAGGATTAACATTCCTTATACCATTTTTTGGGGTTTAACAGGCGCAATCTGGATTAAAGTCTTTTATCCGTCAATAAAAGATTTAATTAGTAAAATACCCCGGAACCCCGGAGTATTAATTACCTATCTATTATTGCTGTTCATGATATTGGACATGTCCATTTCTACAGCAGCAGTTTATCGAGAATCCGAGCGGTACCAGAATATACCTCCACAAAATTTCGCCGAGATATTCTTAGATACCCATTACCCCGATGATTTTCTGCATAAAATATACCCCAACATGAAAAAGACGCACTAGTTTGATTAAACACAATAACAGGTGAATCAATCCATTTTTAGAATTTATAGAGTTCTTGCCTTTTCAATGAGTTTTACCACATCTTCAACCTTTAAAAGTTTCCCGTAAGATACAACTTTATTATTAATAACCAGTGCAGGAGTTTGCATAACACCATATTTTGCTATTTCCATGGGATCCCCGATGTTTACAGCGTCTTCCTTGATTCCCATTTTTTTAAGAGCAGTCTTGGTGTTTTCGAAGGTAGCTGCACTTTTTTTGCAGCAGGCACCTAAAACAATATAATTTGCTTTTTCTACGTCGACTTTTTCCAAGGTTGCTGCCTCCTCCACATTTTTAATTTTATTACCAATATTAAATATTCCCATTTCATATTCTCCTTTTCTATTAAACAAATACAAATGATATAGCGTTAAAAATATAACCAATACTAATTATCCCGATAGCAACTATTCCGATAAAAGTCACAAGTAGTTTTGGCTTAACAACCTTTCGAAGCATAATAATTGAAGGCAACGACAAAGCAGTTACAGCCATCATAAAGGAAAGAATTGTACCTACGCCAACCCCTTTAGAAAACAAGGCTTCTGCAATTGGAAGAGTTCCAAATATATCTGCATACATGGGAATCCCGACTACAGTTGCTATTAGAACTGAAAATGGATTATTGTCTCCTATCACCGATTGGACAATCTCTGTCGGTATCCAATTATGAATAAGAGCTCCAATGCCAACGCCTATTACAACATACCAGAAAACCTTCTTGACCGTGAAACTCATTTGTTCTCTTCCATAGACTACTCTGTCTGATTTTGTCAGTTTAACAGACTCTATATCAACATTTTTCCCTGTTTTAACATATTCTTCTATTTGGGATTCCATCCTGAGTTTGTCAATTACTGTGCCACCAATTACTGCCAGTACAAGACCAACTAATACATAGGCGAGTGCAATCTTAAACCCGAAAATCGAAGATAAAAGAATGAAAGCTCCAATGTCCACGAGGGGAGAAGAAATCAGAAAACTAAAGGTAACACCTATTGGCAGTCCCGCATTTGTAAATCCTATAAATAATGGTATTGAAGAACAGCTGCAAAATGGTGTTATTGTCCCAAGCAATGCCCCCATCGTGTTTGCTCCTATACCCTTATATTTTCCAAGTATTTGCTTGGTTCTCTCTGGAGGGAAATAACTTTGAATGTATGAAATAATGAATATCAGAAATGATAGAAGAAACAATATTTTAATCATATCATAAATAAAAAATTGAAGGCTTCCGCCTATTCTGCTGTTAATATCCAAACCTAGACCGGTCAGTCCGTTTCCTATTATCTCATTTAACCATTTCATTCCCAAAACCTGATTTTGTATAAATAAACCTATATTTTTTACAATTTGCATTTTATTACTGTTCACCTAGCTTCCTTAAATATTTATTCCTGTATAAGCACCCAAACAATCATTAAATTGTTTCATTTTTCCCTGGCAGATGGAGTAGTTAGACCATTTGCCATCTTTTCTTACCGTAATAAATCCACTTTCTTCAAGAATTTTCATATGATGGGATAGCGTCGGTTGTGTAATCTCCAGTTCTTCAAGCAATACACATGCGCATTTTTCCCCTGAATATAGCATTTCGAGTATTCTCAGCCTGTTCTCATCACTAAAAACTTTAAAAATTTTCGCATCTTCGGTATATTTATGTTCCATTTTTCTCCTTTTCATATTGATGATTATCTATATTATATCCTTCATATCGATGTCTGTCAATATGTAAAGTATAAAAAAAGAACTTATTTTCAAAAGTTCCTTTTTTACGTATAAGTCTCCCAGCCATATATGCCCGCCTCAAATCAAGTTAGTCAGTTTATAAATGCTTTCCATTCCTTGTAAAAGTAATTATTCCTTTTTTCCTCCCCGATGGTGGTGCTTTCCCCATGGGATGGGTGCACTCGAACATCTTCATTTTGACTGTCGATTAAATGAACCACACTTTTTCTTATATCCGTCAGACTGCCTGATGGCAAATCCCAACGTCCAACGCTTCCCTGAAATAATGTATCCCCCGTATACAAATCGTCACCGAACTTATAACAAACCCCTCCTATGGTATGCCCAGGGGTATAAATCACTTTAATCTTTTTCTCATTCAAAGGAAGCACATCATTATCTCGAATTAATATTATTCTCAATTGATCTAAATCAAATGGCACTTCTTTACCAAAATTCTTGAATCCGCTGTTATAATTATCAAGAAATATTTCATACTCTCTGCGATGAATATAAATAGGTGCCTTAAATGCATCAATTGCACAAATATGGTCTATATGGGCATGAGTCAGAAGAATTCCAACAACCTCCAGTTTATTCTCTTTCACATACTTAATCAGCTTTTCTTTTTCTCCACCAGGGTCAACTACATAACAACTCTCCTTATCTTGTATAAAATAGCAGTTTATGTAATTTTCACCTCTAAGCAGCAATTTTTTCATCAGGAATCCCCCCTTTAGATTATATTTTATCAGTACTTTCTTTTTCTTATTTCTACCCAGTCTGTATCGTTTTAAATGAATAAAAAAGAAGCAAATAACCCACAATTCGCCTCTTTTCTTCATATTATTCATTTTTCTAAAACACTAATTGATAACCTTAATCAGATTTACCATTTCAATTGCGGAAACTGCACAATCATACCCCTTATTCCCAGCTTTCGTTCCTGCTCTTTCGATGGCCTGCTCAATGTTTTCTGTTGTAAGCACTCCAAACATAACTGGAATATCACTGCTGAGAGAAACCGTTGCAATCCCTTTTGAGACCTCACTGCATACATAATCGTAATGAGACGTCGTTCCTCTTATTACCGTACCAAGACATATTACTGCATCATACTTCCCGCATTTTGCCATCTTTGATGCAATCAAAGGTATTTCAAAGGCACCGGGAACCCATGCAACTTCAATATCCGTTTCCTTTACATTATGTCTTTTAAGACCGTCTATAGCGCCGTCCAGCAATTTTGATACAATAAACTCATTAAATCTGGTTGCAATAATTCCCACCTTGATATCTTCTGACACCAAATTTCCTTCATAAATTTTCATTTTTTCATTCTCCTTATAATTTTTATTAATATATCCTATGCTTTAATAATTCGTACTATGACCCATTGCTTTAATAATTCGTACTATGACCCATTGCTTTAATAATTCGTACTATGACCCATTGCTTTAATAATTCAGAATATGACCCATTTTATCCTGTTTGGTTTTCAAATAAAAAGCATCATACTCATTTGCCTGCATTTGTATGGAAACTCTTTCCTTTATTTCCATGCCAAAATCGGAAAGGCCATACACTTTTTGCGGGTTGTTTGTCAGCAGTCTAAGAGTTTTCACTCCCAAATCCTTCAAAATCTGGGCGCCTATGTAATATTCTCTTTGATCCTCTTCAAATCCCAGTGCAATATTTGCCTGAACGGTGTCCATCCCCCGGTCCTGCAATTCATAGGCCCTAAGTTTATTAATCAGGCCTATTCCCCTTCCTTCCTGTCTCATATACAAGAGGATACCCCTTCCCTCTTTTTCAATCTGGGCCATTGCAGCTGCATATTGTTCACCGCAATCACATCTGGAAGAACCAAAAGCGTCTCCGGTCAAACATTCTGAATGCACCCTGCACAATATGTTCTCGCCATCTGAAATGTCTCCCTTTACAAGCGCCACATGATGCTCCCCATTAAGCTTGTTGATATAGCCGTAAGCCTTAAATTTACCGTATTTCGTCGGCATTTTTGTCGAGGTGACCATTTCAACCAATATATCATTCTTTTTTCTGTATTCCTGTAAATCTTTAATGGTAATAAACTTTAATTCAAGTTTTCGGGCAAGCTCAATCAGCTCCGGTGTTCTCATCATTTCACCATCGTCCCTCATGATTTCACAGCAAAGTCCGCACTCTTTTAATCCAGAAAGTTTCATCAGATCAACAGTCGCTTCTGTATGCCCGTTCCTATCCAAAACACCATTCTCTTTTGCCAGCAGAGGGAACATGTGCCCCGGCCGGCGGAAATCTTCAGGTTTGACCTTATCATCAACGGATTTCATTGCGGTAAGGCCTCTTTCAGCGGCAGAAATGCCTGTTGTTGTGTCTATATAATCTATTGAAACAGTAAATGCCGTGCTATGATTGTCTGTATTATTATCAACCATTTGAGGTATCTGAAGCTTGTTGACGATTGCTTCGCTCATTGGCATGCAGATCAGCCCTTTTCCATGAATCGCCATAAAATTCACATTTTCTGTCGTTGCAAACTCCGCCGCACACACAAAATCTCCCTCATTTTCCCGATTTTCATCATCTGTAACAAGTATAATTTTGCCTTCCCTTAAATCTTCTAAAGCTTCCTCAATTTTATTGAACTTAAACATTACATTCTCCTTTTCTTCCCTAAAACCCTGCTTTTTCAAGCATACTAACAGTTACACCAGATTGCGAATGATCATTATTCATTTTATTCTGCAAAAACTTTTCTATATATTTCCCAGCCATATCATTTTCCAGATTAACCTGACTGCCGATCCCTTTCGTAAACAAAACAGTGGATTTCACAGTATGAGGAATGATTGAAACACTGAACTGTTTATCCTCCAGTTTTGCTACGGTGAGACTAATCCCGTCAACAGCAATGGATCCTTTTTCAATAATGAATGACATGATTTTTTCTGAAGTCTTCACGGTAAACCATACAGCGTTATCCTCCCTGGTGATGTTTACAATTTCTCCCGTTCCGTCTATGTGTCCGAAAACCATATGCCCGCCGAACCTTCCGCTGGCAGCCATGGCCCTTTCCAGATTGACAAGGGCTCCTGGTTTAATATTTTTCAATGAACTTCTCTTTAGTGTCTCACTCATCACATCAGCAGTGAATGCATTTTTCTTCAGTGAGACAGCCGTTAAGCATACCCCATTTACTGCCACGCTGTCTCCTGCCTTTAAATCTTCGAAAACAAGATTTCCCCTTATTTCCAGGACTGAAGATTTTACTCCGGATTTAACTGAAATCACTTCCCCTATTTCTTCAACTATTCCCGTAAACATTATTCATCACCTCATATTCTAAGAATATGTCCTCTCCAAACATTTTCATATTTTTTTTTACAAGCT